>Ga0209671_1000427_pt1 | contig 27416 bp, 14 predicted proteins | sample WorMetHERISLAND2_2_FD_187401 | JGI IMG/M metagenome (GOLD analysis project Ga0209671, IMG submission 187401) | Marine gutless worms symbiont microbial communities from Max Planck institute for Marine Microbiology, Germany - Olavius geniculatus... | ecosystem: Host-associated > Annelida >...
AATACATTTGTTCATTCAAGAAGTAGTCAGCTTTGTTGAAAAGTTGTTGCAAAATAACTGATAACTGACGTAATATGATAAATTGAGATGATTAGTTCTGTTGTCAAAAATACAGCAAATATATTTTAGTGATGGTGGGCCCCCGAATGTCCCATGGCTTGGGAAGACGTTCCTTCTTTTTCCTTTTTTTATTGATGGGTTTGTACTGTTGTTGGCTGTTGTTGTTTTCGTAGACTGGATTTCAACAATTTCTACACAAAACAGCTGGAGTCAGTCTCAGCAGAGAAGACCCAGAGATCTGACAGCTTTGATGATGAACTGAGCAGTTCCACGGTGTAGACTACCAGTGACATAGCCAGAAATGTGAATTCGTGGGGGGTTGCTTTTCTTCCCTTCGTTTCCCTTTGCTCCACTTTTCTTTTTTCTCTTCTTTTTCTTCCTTCTTTATCCATCTCTTTTTCTGTTCCCCTGTCTCTCCTTTTAGACATAGGACCCCTTCAATTCCAGCTAACGGGTTTTAAAGAGTGCTGAGTTCCAGCGGTGGGGTATGGTGCGGAGCTGCAGCCAAGATCGAATTTGGTGTATTATAGCCTCATAATATGAGATCTGGTGGCAACAGTCTCGGTTATTTTTCTGATTATCCCCGATTATCCCCGATGTCCATTTTTAACAGACATTTCAGATTGGGGAGCTGGGCCCCGTGGGACCCCTTTGTCTATGCCTCTGACTTATATTGAGTTCGCACTGTCTACATGTGGATGAGCTATTGGAGTGAGAGAGAGATACAACTTTGATGACGAACTCAGCTCCTCCACAGTATAGACTCAGAGGTGGATTTGGCCGTGTTTAGCATATTTGGCTGAACAGGGGCTTCCACCAAAACGGAAGCTGCCCAGATTAGACAGTTGCAGACTGCAGTGCAGAATGTTTTGTTATGCTGGAGACTCTATGGCATGCTGCGAGAAAGTTTGCTTGGTGCATGCAGCATAGCGTTCTCTTGTCTGCGGGGATTTCTTGTCTGGAAGGTGGTGGGGGCTGTATATGCTGATTACCCCAGACGGTCGGCCATTTCAGCATTAGCAGTGAGGGACGGTCTCACGCTTTTACTAAATAGGTTCTAATTGGACTTGAATTTGTGTAGACTTGATGCTCGGGGTCAGTGGATAGCCAGTAATTTGTCTTGGATGTACACTCCCGAGACCCAATTAAAAGGCTGAGATTTTAGGTCCCCATGATGCTGTTGACAGCTACTGCTAAAGACGTTGGGCGACTTCACTTTTGACTTAGACTTCACTGAGCCAAAGCTAAAGCTGAACGCTAAAGTCTGTACTTAGACCAAAGTTCAATTAAATGATTAAAAATGGCGGAAAACCGGTAAACCTAACAGGAAATAAATCGACCAGTTATGCTTGAACTTGCTTATTTAATTGCGCCGCGCACGCAAATGACGTCATCACGTAACATCTTACGTCATTATGTAGCCATTACGGCGTTTATTTTTGGTACCAGACTTTTTTAATTTACTAAACTGTCCGTGTTAGTCGCCATGCTTTCACTCAGCGAAATCACTTCACTTTTTGACTTAAGTAGGTACTTAGACCAAAGTTTAGGCTCAGTGAAAGTCTCAGCGAAAGTCTAAGTCAAAAAGTCGCCCATTGTCTTAAGTCGTCATGCATGTCATCTTATTGTGTATCTGTTCCTCCCCCCTTGCCCTGTAGTGGCATTGTGGCCAGGGATGTTAACGAGACCAAAATATGGCGAGAACGAGAACGAAAACAATTGTGATGAGAACGAGAACGAGAACGAGAACAACGACAACGAGACCAAGAACGAGAACGAGACCATTAAATTTGGTCTCGAGACCACGTTGGTCTCGAGAACTTAACATCCCTGATTGTGGCCGAGGGGCATTGCCCCATCTCCTGAACTTTCGGGTCGTCGGAAAATTGTCAGAACATTTTTTTGTCTGAAAATGTGTCTAAAAATGCAAATTTTGGGGCTGAAAACCGTCATTTTGGGGGTAATTTAGGGCCATAATTGACACATCAGGAAGTTGCAATTATTAGACAGACACTGCAATTGCCGTAATTGAAATTTTGATGATCCATTATCTCCTCTGTCGGAATTGGCAGATTTCTGACAGAATTCCAACAGCCAGTTGCAAATTCTGACAGAAGAGATAATGGATCTTCAACATTTCAATTATAGCAGTTGCAGTGTCTGTCTAAAATTGCAACTTCCAGCTTCACTTTTTCAAGCCACTATGCCACTCCCCTCCCTATGTGCACCCTTGCCTACGCCACTGCTTACAGCGACATTTGTGTCACGTCAGAAACTGTGCCTACTAGCTGCAATAGGCATTAGAAACATATTTGAAAATGTGTTAAAAACGCATGTTCTATTTTTAAAAAATGTAACGTTAGTATAATATATGTTGACTGAAAAACGTGACGCACTTTCTACCTGACGTTGCCTATTTGACAAAATCCGATGTTTCAGAATACTGTGTTTTTATGTTCACCAAATTGTTAACGTCACAATCTGAATTCATACGAATTTTGTCATTGTTTTTTCAGTAAAACTTTTCTTTTGTACATGATTATTTTAAACTACCGTCATTTTGACCAGGCCATTGAGTGTTTAGCCTGTTTGAAATAATCTTTGGCTAAAGACATTTGAGCCTATATGCTCCCTATCGTGCTGAAATGCTGGTACAGTTGCTACTACTGATCTCAAAAAATGCTATTATCACATATATTGGTTGGTTCTGTTCCTGATTCTTTTAGTTAACTATTACCACCATTTTACGTCACAGCGTATTGTAGGAACTAGAAGCGCCCGCCTATCTGCGGGAGTTTTCCGGCATGAAGCACTACACTGTGCGCTAAGCTGACGGGCTTGGCAGAATCAGCGAGGAAATAAGACCCAAAAATTCAGCCCACCCCCTCAGGCTGCCCGTGAGGGCAGGTGGAGGTCAAGGTGGGGGCATGTACGTAAGGCCCAAGGACTCAAACGCCGCGGTCGGGGTCCACGACCGTGCAACTGGCGCTAGTGGGGGCTGACTCGACAAACAGACTTTCCGTGCATTATAGTAAGATTTTTCTGGACTGTAGAAAAAAGTGAAGAAATTGGAGTTTTGCTAGCAGGGTCCAGAACCAGGTACTGTAAGTGCGGTCGAGGGAGGGAGGGGGAATATAAGTTTTTTTCCGGGCTCCGCGACATTTGGGGGCCCCGCCGTCGCTCAGAAATATAAAGTACATCAGAATGCGCCATTTTAAAAAGCAAAATTCAAGAAATTTCTCCCCAGAAAGGCTCTGCGAAAATGTGCCTTAGTCCTACCTTTCTTTTCTTTCCCCTTTTGACGCGCTACAGCCATGCTCTAGGCGTCTATGTTACTGTTGTCATATGTCTGTCTGTCTGTAACGGATGTATTGTGGCTAAGCGGTAGGTTTTAGGGGAAAACTTTTTACACGAATAATTAGATATTTGTGGTGGGTCTGCGTACAAAGTTTTGGGATGCATTTCAAGGGAAACATTTCTAAATTTGGAGCTAAATGGAGCGGAAAGGAAGATGTGCGTTTTTTCAACAGAAAACTGGCCATATCTCGTAAACGTTAGGGCTTATGGTTGCTACATGGTTGCTATTGATCGCTAATAGGATTATATCATTTATATGGCCCTACATTGGCTTTCAAGTGAGTGACATGAACATCATTGACCTTAGATGATTTTGAAGGTCCGTACTGCAACAGGAACTGTATGGGTTGTAGGGCGTCTTTAGTAACGACGGCTAGTTTTCTTGTTTTACATTATTAAATACGGTAGCCTTCTTGCCTACGTTTTGGATGTTGTGGCTGTTAGTATAAACACATTTCACATTTTAGGCACACCGGATGTTGTCCTGTGTGCAGCAGAAAATGAAACTAAACCTCGAAATTAGGATGTAAACACAGACACAACATTTTGATCTCCAAATAATGTTCTTTTTTGTAGTCATCGTTCGAAACTTTTGATTTAGCTCTGATGAATCACAATTTATTGCGCACCGTTGCCGGCAGTTTAGCAGTATTATGTTCAGCCTGTCGTACGAACTGCAGCGTAGCAGGCTTTCTGCGCCGGCCCAGAGTTGTACACCGAGTTTCCGCGACGTTTATTCGCCGATTCTTCGACGCTAGAGGTAAAGATAAACATGGGCGGTGAGGATTTTTTATCAGATTTTTTTTTACATTTTAATAGCATTTTTGACATTTATTAAGGCTGTCTTTGAAATTTGTAATGAAAGTTGTGTGTAAAACCAATGAGTCTACAGTGTGAGTATGAAGAATTTAGTAGTCTCTGTGAGGTGGCTCTAAATACCGAAAACTACCAGGTTGTTTTCGGTAGCCCTAAAACTTTAAATATCAAAAACAACCTAAATACTAAAGACTATGGAAAACTTTAACTCTAATTTAAGCGAAAAACTGCTGAAAAGAGCTAGTAATTTTTGGTTTGGGTTAGGATTTTCAGTAGTTTTTGGTATGGTACGGGGCCGTCCTACAGTGTCAAAGTAAAATTGCTATTTGTAGGACAGTCCGTCAGCCACCTTGAACAGCCCTAGCTTACCAGCTAAAGAATGTGTGTCCCTGCGGTGGTACGACTGCTCATTCACTTATAATCTAAAACTTTCATACGTATCAAATTTTTCTCCAACCACTATCGCCATCTTGCCATCTTGAGAATAGCAAAAATGCTGCAGGTTGCAGGATGGTTCTGCATATAATAACTCTGTTTTGGTATTTGCGTTGTTTTTAGTAATACGGGTTGTTCATTGATGTTCAGTAAATAGTGTCATTGTGGCTGTGTGCACGCAGCTTGTCCGTGATCTCAGGGTTGCATCTGGGTCTGGTGGACTGATAGATGATGCCTATATTTCTCCCCACAGCCCTAGTGACTGGAATGCTTCCCCACCCAAGGCCATAATAATGTCAGTTATTATACAAACTTTTCAAAAAAGTCCTTTTCGAGCTTAGGATGGTGCTGATCTCCATTTTTAGCTTTCAGCCAAGCAGCAGCTTACACTGCGTGTTTAAAGGTAAACGTAAAGGCCAACACTCGCTATAGCGCTTCTTACCATTACTCAGAAGTGCTTCACAATCTCGAAAGTGGCAGCTGATTGGCATGAGCTAATGATACCGCAGCGCATAATGCAGCCTTCCATTGCTTGCATTAATGAACAATTGGACCCACGGTTTGCACCTAGCAGACATACGGCCGCCCCAATCAGCCATGCTAGGATTTCACCCCATAGCCTGTAAGCTACTACTTATTTCCCGCTTCACGGAGGGTAGAAGGCTGAGTTGGCCTGAGGACACAGTAGGTTAGCAACTTGCTTAATGTTGCTTGCAAATGACGGCGGTGAGAATTGAATCGCAACTTGAAAGTTACGAGTCGACCCTAACCACTAGACACTTGCACCTACACAGGCAGGTAGGTGTGAACAACTTGTCCACAGTTGTTACTTGGTAGTGCATTGGCTGGGCATTGAACAGTGGACCTTTCTGTCTCATATCCAACGCTTTAACTGCTGAGCAACTAAGCCAGCTTTCAATGATACTTATTTTGTAAGGTTGTGATGTGTGTACGCCAATATTTTATAGCAGTGCTGGCATAGAATAATAGAAAATAGAGTATAATCCGCATATGTAATGCTTGCTTGCTTCCTGCCAGTCCTGGGCATCAACCACAACACTGGAACATTGCCAGAATTAAATGTTTACAGAACTGAGAATCCGTGCATCACTATCTCCAATGGCAGTTACTAGTTATGTTTTAAAAGTGAAGAGAGGTGAGGAGCCATTAATAGGCTCAAAACGTTGATTTAGAGTGAGAAACGATATATTTCTCACGTGAGAATTAGTATTGAGATATTGAAAACCACGAAAGTGGTTGTAGTCCACCAGAGAGGCTACGTTGGAATGTTGAAAGTGCTGATTGAATCAAATCTGGCGATTCGGGCCTGGACATGGAACCTTCATTGACTTTGCAAGAAGGTGTTGTCGACGACAGAGAATTTCTGGGTAATTCCGGGACAACGTGAAGTGAACCACGCGACCCAACGTCGAGATCGTTTTCAGCCAACAACAGACGTCATCAGCAGATACTTTAGACGTGGAACGATGACGGCAGAAGCTGGGAGAATTTGAATTGACGGGAGCCATCATCAGTTGTATGCGTTTGCTGGCTTGCTAAGCTGCTTGCTTTGCCATAATAAAGAACGATTAAAAGTATAGATAACCAGCCATTTTATGTATAAATGTGCAGGTAATTGACTTGACTAACTGTTACTGCATATTATTGTGCATTTATTACAATATATTATCTTAAAACGTCAATTTTGGCGTTTGTTGTCATAGCCATTAGCGGCTTGAATTGTAAGGTAAATCAGCTAGATAAACAGTTCTAGCCATATCGTGGCAACCGGTCAAAGTCTGCATATTTATTCACCGATGGTGGGATGGCCAGGCTGAGTTGACCTGGCTGGTTAACTTGCTGGTTATCCAATGGTTTACCTGTTTGCTGATGGTCGCCCATCCAAGAAATAACCAGGCACAATGTTGATTAACTTTATTGATGTGATAAACAACATTAACATCTGAGCCAAACTGCCACCACTGAGTAGAGAAGTGGTGATTATTTGAAACAGTCATATGACAACAGCTCATTCTTAGGCTGTAAGCAAACGACATATTAAGAATTGGTCATGTGATAAAGTTTTTTCTTCATGCTCATTTTGTCTGGGTCTGTTCACTTGTCTGTAGGCAAAGACGTAGCCGAGAAAGAAAAGGCATTAATCGTGCACCAGGGCGAGTATTTTGACAAGATCGCTAAGCAGGAGCGCAACAAGCGGACGTTTCAGGCAGCTGTGGGTCTCTATCTGAAACATAATGCAATCTACCGGCGCGGACATGTAGAGTTTTTGTATGCAGCTCTCGACCGCATGCAGGACTTTGATGTTCACAAGTAAGTCCACTGCAAACAACGAACTTATTATTTTTTTCCCATACTGCATTTTCAGTCAGAAGGTTCACTTCAATGGTTACTGGCTGTAGGGCCTGTGTTAAAATGAGCTTCCAATCATGGCAATCAATCACTATTAGTTTGCATTAATCAGTGTTTTATACTATGTTGTTCAAGTGTTTCATGAAGAGAAAATGGAATATAGATGCTTTTAGTATTAATGAACGGATAGTATTCATTGTTACGGCAACGGCTTTTACTTGCAGTGCATGTTTGGTAATTTTCGAGTTGCAACTTGCTTAGACATTTTAGTCCAATTTTATGTTCGCTGGTTTAACTTTATCGTGATGTGCATAGTACCAATCAAATACACATGAGATGCATTTACAATATAATTGCACATCTTTTTTCCAATACTACATGGAATAAAAATTTGCGTTATAAACATGTTATAGCCTATGCAGCAGATTCAGAGCGGCAATGGGACAGATACCTCGTTCCATAGAACGTAATACTAGTACTTAGTACAGGGTGGGTCGTAAAAAATGTGGCACTTTACTTTTGTCCATATTTTCACCAGTTAATGACCGATTTTTAAAATTTTTTCACTGTCACACTATGTGGACAATTTGCAATAATGTGATTATTATATATCCCACCACACCGTAAATGCGTCTCAGCACTACTTTGTGAAATATGAATGAAATATGCATGTGTAATGACAATTTTGGTAAAATTGAAAAAAAACACTTCAGATCAACATTGCTGTGAATGATTTGTATAACACTAGACTGTGTGGGTCTAACACAGTCTACAGTAGTGTCATTCAGATCATTCACCGCAATGTTGGTCTGAAGTGTTTTTTTATTTACTCAAATGTTTGTTATTATCGTTAGGTTTTCTTACATTTATGTTTCACAAGGTAGTGTAAAGACACATTTACAGTGTGATGGGAAATATAATAATCACATTATTGCAAATTGTCTGCAGAGTGTGCCAGTGAAAAAAGTTTAAAAATCGGTCAATAACTGGTGAAGACATTGACAAAAGTAAAGTGCCACTTTTTCATGGCCCACAGTGTATTATTATTTCAATTTAGAAATTGACAGAATGCAATTAATATATACCATTTTGTTAAAATTTATTTGGCAGAGATATGTTGTCTCATGAGCACTTTCTAGTTAAATACACTGGGTGACTTTAAATTTTGCTTAGACCTAAGTTTTAGACTATAGTTTTAAACCAAACTTTAATCTGGACTCTAAAGTATGGTTTTAACCAATGCTCAGATTAACTTCAGTTTTAAACTCGGTTTTAAACTTAAGTTTTTGAACAGAAAACCTACTTCCTTGCAGATTGACCATCGCCGAACTCTCTGCAAGTCCCTTGACTCGACCGACTTGGTGATAGTATCCTCCTCGAGCCAAGTAATAATAATAAGTGAACATTTATATAGCGCACTATCATTTCGAAGAAATCTCTAGTGCGCTTGGCAGTCGATTGAGTGTGAATACTACATGTTCATAGTGTCCACTAGAGGCGAACTGCGACAAGTCTTGATATGACAGCGCTGGTGCAAATTGTTCAAGTCATCAGATGGTAGATCCTTTGACTGTTAATGCTGACGTTCGCTGATGACGTTGTCGGTTGGCTTCTACGATCCGTCGTTGCACAGGAATCGGCTGGTGTATGTCTTGTACATGTTGGTCAGCAAGGCACGTCTTCACGGTCGAATGCGTACAATTGCAGACACACGTACGCCCGGCCACGGCAGCCTGGCCTCGCGGCGTGCACGTCCAGTTTCAACATGCCGGCCAGCACGTTGTCAGCACACAGTAAGAAACATCGAGTGTCAACGACGGATAACATATGGTGTCAAATCAGCAAACCAGAACAGCCAAACGGAACACCAGATGTAGCACTACAACAATGCAACGTATCATCTCATAAAACGCACTCGTGCCATAGCAAAACACTAAAACATGCAGCACGTCTCAACACGCCTCACTCTGCAAGCAGCGCATACACAAACAAGTAACAAGTAACGCAGGAAGAACTTTACATGCTCAGTACTGGTGTAATATCTTACGTTTACACCATCAACCTGACGACGCCTCCGGATGTATTGTAAGGCTAGCTGGTGAATCTGTCTAGTACTGGTACTCAGACGTGTTGAAAAAAACTGATCTTCGTCAGATAAACATGATTCGCGCTGTACATTAGACGCACGTTGTAGGCGATTGGGCCATAGAACGCCGGCAGCAATAGCAACCTCTGGGTAAACAAACGCCGTCTTGTTTTCGCTAAATCAAAACTTAAGTGGTTTTGGTTTTAAACCAAACCTAAAGACTAGTCTTTAAGAAGAAACGTTTATCTCGATGCATTACGGAGATCAGGTTTGAAACTGGATTGTTCAGAATTAGTTTGGTTTTAAACTGAAGTTTCGTATTGTGTTCAGTTTTAACTTTGGTTTCAGCGGAAGCGTTCGGTTTTAAAGGTCCATGGCCACGGTCAAACTCACTCGCGCAATTTCTGTAGATTTAAATTAGACATTTAACCTTGCATATGTAATATGTCGATTTGAGCTTCATAAATATATGAAATTAATGCGTGAATTCAAATGAAATCCGGCATTACGTTACGTTATGCGAAATATTCTAATCTATCAGTGCCTGCAGTGACGTCATTACCCTAGCCCATATAGATCATGAATATTAATGGCTAGCCGTCGACGTCATCATTCTAGGCTAGGCCATAGCCTATAGACGTCATGAATATTAATTCATGACGTCTATAGGCTAAACTCATGACGTCACCGCAGGTCATCATGGTTGCGCGTTTTTTACGTCGTTTTCGTAGATCGTCGACTTCAAAGGTAAATTTTTTCGTGTTGACAGAACGCTGGGCGTCGATATTACTGTCAAAGTTATCATAAAGTTCTGCACTTTCAAGAAAATTGATAAAATTTTTATGTTGATTTTGGTGACCACGGACCTTTAAACCCTACTTAAAACCAGATTAAATCGTCACTTTACATTTTGCATTAATTAGGTTTTAAATCGAGTTCTGAGATATGTTTCGCACTTTTTTTCTCTGAGAATCTCACTTCTACGGCTCAGTTGTTCTCACTAATTCTCACGAAAAGTGTGAAACGCGCAAGTAAGAATTCTCTGAAAATTCTAACATAGAATTCTACGCTGGCCAATTTTATCTATTTGGATGACGTAACTCAAGCAAGTGGGCGGAGCTAGCATAATGTAGCAAAGGAAAATCTTGCTCACAATTTCTCAGATAATCTCAGAGAAGTAGAAAGTGCGAAATGCGCTTCTAAGTGAGAATATCTGAGATTCTCAGAGATTCTCAGAGAAAAAAAAGTGCGAAACGCGCCTCTGGTCTAAGACCATAGTTTAAAACTTAGGTCTAAGCGAAATTTAAAGTCATCCACTGAATTTCAAAAAAGTTGGCACACCAAGTCCACATTGACAACTATGTCAATTCTCAGCAAATTTTTAGTGATGTACCACATACTTAGCATCGTCCAATAACATTTGTCATTACTCAGAAGTGATTGAGTGTAAACTGGTGGTTGACTAACAAAATAGTTAACTAAAAGAACGAGAAACTGGCCCTTAAATGGTCTGAAAAATTTTTATTTTCTGGCATTTATTACCAGGGTTGGTACTGAATAAAATTTTTTCATTTATTAATTTCTGGATTGATTTTGATTAATTTTTATAGCTGATTAGAAGGCCACGTAAACTGCACAATTTATCCACTGGTTTTTGCTGTCGCAAATTGTGTAGTCAAAGCCCATAAATTGCAGAAAGTTAAACTGACACTACACAAGTACAAATCATGATGACATGACCTATTCAAAATAAGTAGCTGCCATTGTTATCTACATTAAATTGTACAGTGGACTAGAAATGCACTAATTACTGAGTGATGTTAACAAGTTCAGGATTTTGATGAAATTTTGTTTGATTGAAAATTGTTCAATTAATTTTTATGCATTTAATGAATTAATTAACTTAATTCCTGCAAACGTGTGCTATTTTGCAGGGATCTGGATACGTACAAACAGCTGTTGACTTTGTTTCCAGAGAAGAAGATGATTTCACAGGGTCCTTGGGACACGGAGTGGATGTTTTATCCAAAACAGCAGCAATGCGCCATCGACATTATGGACATAATGGAACGTCATGGTCAGTTACATCTGACAAGTAATTTGAGCAAAGCTCACATGATGTGCGACAGCATCAATCCTGCTAGCTGGGCAATCAATGTACAGTGTGCAATAAAAAAATAATGCCTGTTGAAGGAGTACCTAAATTTGATGTTTCAGTGTGGAAGACTCCATGAACCTAGGAGGTCGAAACTCAAAGGTTAAAAATGTACGTTCTATGCTAAAAATTTTATACGCAGGTTGTCCAGCTCTGTTTCTAGTAATTCCAGCACAATTCATGCTTGAAATGTGCACTACAGCCAAAAGTTGCAAAAAAAAACACCAAAACCTGCTATTTAGGGAGTCAAGGGCATTCAGGGTCGTAGATGTTGACACCACTAAAAGATTATCACTGGTGCTTGTTACGATAAGCTGCATGTCTGTGCCTATCTGCCACCTTTTACGTGCCAGATGAGCAAAATAACCACCGTTTAGGGAGGTACCATTGTTTGACACCCTCATGCGCAGGCCTTCTTGATCTTAGGTGGTCATGACTTTAGTCAGTCAGGTAGTCGCGTAGTCGTGAGACCGTAGCGTTGCTCTTCCACCGTGACCGCACTTAATAGCCAGCTTCCATTGATCAGCAGGTGGGCAGTTGTTGTCTCTTCGTAGTTGGTTTATCCACCTGCCACGTGGACGACCGGGACGACGTTTCCATGTAGGGTCAGGGAGGCGTCCCTGAGACAATCTGATGCAACTGTAGAGTGCCTTGTGGTCATGACTTTGACAGCTAAAATCTACATTAAATGCCTAAAATTTCATATGTTGTTTGTATTGGTTTATCTCCAGCCATTTTGGTGGAGTTTGCTCTTAAAATGTGTGTTGCAGACTGAAATCACAAGAAATTCACTAAAAACCCTTTATTTTGGGGGTTAACAGTTGTTCAAGGTCATCGATGTTGATACTTCAAAAGCTCATCACCAGTGCTTGTTTGTTACGACAGACCACTGTCCGGATCCTTCTCTCTGTAGTAGTCAGCCGCTTAGGAAGTGCACAGTTACTGTACAAATGGCAGTGTGTGCCGAGTAATAAGACGAATTTTTTCGTACTCGTATATTACAGTTATATACACAGTAACATCATGACATCGTAAGCACTCCTGGCCTCCGATACGGCACCTGTACGGTTGCAGTAGCAAAGAACCCCGATCTGCATTGTCGCTTCCTCTTGTAGGTGCTACCTGCCAATCAGCCCGCTACGTGTTATCTTGAGGTCAAGAACAGTGGCAAAAATCAAAAAACGTAAAAAAACATGTATTGCATCTATGTCCACAAGTACTCAATGCCTTCTACCATCAGATATGGTGACAAAGTTGAATGTATTTGTGGACAAAATATTGAATATATTCGAATATTGAATATATTTGTGCACAGGAGTGTGTCCGGACGATGACTTTGGCTACGCATTGCTGCGTATATTCAGCATTGACTCTCACGCGTTCCGCAAGTACCAGCGGACCATGTACTGGCTGCCCAAGTTCAAATACATCAACCCTTACTACGTGCCATACATCTTGCCCAATGACGACGTCGATCTGGCTAGGCTGGCACTAAACCGCATGGCCGTCGACCTGGAGAACAAAATCACCGTTTACCAGGTCGCTTGAGTACTGCGGCTTCTTACCTTATCCCTGGTGGTTGCAGCTTGCACCCAGTGAAAAATAGGGGGGTTTGGTAAAGGTGTGTGTACATTACGTGTAAATTGCTATCCGCAGAAGTGCTGTTTTAGCTCAAAATGCACCTGCTTGGGGACCTTACGGTGCTGCCTCGATTCACTGTTCGCTATTCAACATAAGTGGCTGCAGACTGCCGACAGCAAGGGCTTTGTTCGTGCATTGTTTGTTGACTTCAAAAAGTCTTTCGACATTGTTAACCAAAACATCCTTTTTACTGAACTTAAGAACTTCAATATAATTCACTGTTTGCTTAAATGGTTTGCATCATATCTCTCTTTTACGATGTCAGCGTGTAAGAGTAAGTAGCTGCATTTCCTTTTGGAAGACACTCTGCGGCAGCATGCCTCAGGGCTCCAAACTTGGACCTCTGTCATTCATTGGATAACATTTTGATTGACGACCTGAGAACAAACTGTGAAGTACACAAATTTGTTGACGGTACCACTATGTCTGAACTAATAACTTTACCAAACTTTTCTTCCAATATGATAGACTCTCTGAGCTCACTGTTTACCTGGACTGTCGATAATGACATGGAGCTAAATACATCTAAAACCAAAAAATGTTCTTTAATCAAATAGATTTGTTGTCCATTCCTCTCCTCACAACTGCAGCTGGCCCAATTCAACGCATCACTAACTTTATACTACTTGGTTTTCATCTAGATGCTAGTTTATCCCAGACAGAGATCATTACTATTATATACAAAGCAAGCAAACATCTGTACTTTTTAAGCAACTGAGAACAGCAGGCGTCCCACCACAGCAATTGCTACATTTTACACTGCAGTAATCCGCCCAGTTTTTGAGTTTGTCTCACTTTATCTGTGGCATGTCATATTCTAACCTTTTATTTGTCGCTAACCTAAACTCACTAAAAGACAGGCGAGATAAACTATCCATATTTTTCTTCCAGAAATGTGCAATCTGGTTTCATTTCTACATCATCTCCTCCCACCCCTTCGTGACACTTCTGTAACTTCCAGGCTACGTTCCAGCACACCTCTTCCTCGCCCAACCTCACGAACAAAAAAGTTTCAGTCATTTGTCAATTTCGCCCTCAATAATTACCAATCACATATATATATAATTCCACTTTACCTCCAGTTGTATCTTTGTTTTTTTATTATGGACTATTATTGGTATCATTTGCACTTGTCTACTTTTCTGCACACTTATGCACTTGTTATTCTGCATTTTCGGACTGTGTTGTTATTATTTTGTTACACTGTTTGCACTGCTGTTCAGCTATTTGGCTACTTTCATAGCCGCAAGTGTGCGAAATAAACTCCTTGTCAAACTCACTGTTAAAGGCTAAAAGGTAAAGCCCATAGGTATTGTATAACTTTTATAGGAAACACATCACAGAGCTACCTACCGTATGGGATCACACATTGTTACCTGCCACCCGAGACAGGTGAACGTGTCTTACCTCAACTTCAGCCAGACAGGCTGGTGCTCAATTTGCCTATCCTGGAGGGACGGAAGGCTGAGTTGATCAACCTTGGACCTTGGTGGATGTTTATATACTGAGATTGTTTGCCTGTTTACCAGCAGTCACTCATCCAAGTAGTAATCATTTGATAGTGAGCAAACCTGAAGTTGAACCCACAACCTCACGATTGCAAATCTAACATTCTAACTGTTACAACATCAAGCATTGTTTTATAGAGTCAGACTGGGAGTGTTTTGGGGTTCGTGTTATCAATGACAGTTTATGATGCCATTCAGTGAAGGTCATCGGGCCTGGGTGCAGAGCCCCATGAGCTAGGAGCTTTTCACTGTTTGAGTATAGCTATTTTGTTGTATTTCTGCTGCGGTAAATGTCTGCAATGTTACACTGATTAATGCCATTGATGTCCCTTCCTGAGTGAGTGAGTAGGGTTTTTACGTCCTGCCCGACACAGTATAGGTCATTTCGGGGACGGCCTTTTCAGGCAAAATGCACGTACACATAATAACGAAACAAAAAGTTTAACCTGTACACAAAGTTTAACCTTTAAGAGACACAAAACCTAAAAACAACCTAAACCAAAAATTGTAAGAACTGCCAATCCAAAGTGTGCATATGTAAAATAACAATAACGACAGTTCTAATAATTTTCCCTCTCATGCTCTAGACAGTCATCAATGTCAGAATGCTGCCTATTGGAGGACGAGGCGTCGTCTCTTCCTGGCTATGCTTAAATATTTCATTATGATGTATGAATAGACAAATCTTGATTTAGTTGATTTAGGGCCCACAGTTTTTTTCATGTGTTTTGGACTTTTGAGCTGAGTCGCAGAGTTTGCTTTTTGTCGTGGAATTTTGATGTTTCCATAGAACTTTGCACAAGTTGAGAGATGATTGGTGATTGGTACGATTATTACAGTTATCAGGCTAACTATATCACACAAAAATCAAACTGAACTGCCTAAAACTGTGGGCCCTACTAATAGCTATCGCATTACTTTACAATCAATAGTAAACATAATGTCACTTGACTGATTGCATTTTTGAAAAAATAAGAATGATAATTATCTTATTATGTTGTTAGCATAACTCAGCACGATGTCAGCCTTCAGTAACTGAAGTTTCTGAACAGAATAGAGCTCAGTTTATTCACAAACGGTCTGACGGAAGGCGGCGATGAGCCATAGAATTTTGTGAACTGACCCATGGAATTTGGCAAAATTTTTCATGGAAAACTGTGGGCCCTAGTGATATTGTTTATCTGCACATTGCCACCCATTGTGTTGATGTGATATCAGTGATATCACAGTCACTGTTTTATGGGTTTTGCTGTTTTCTATGTTTTCTTCCTTGAAATTTGTTGTTATCATGTGTATAAACAGCAGTTTTGTATATTTATAATATTAATAATGATGCATTGCATTGGACAGACAGACAGTGATTCTGTTATGATAATAGCAGTGTTTTGTCATTGTAGACGGCTGAACTGGACACAGCGACAGAGCAGACATATATTGTCAGCGCGCAGAGCCCTACCCAATCGCAGCTAATAGCCAGTCATCCCAGCAACAACCCGGTCTTTGTCGAGGGTGGCTTCACTGTCTGGTTGCGCCAGAAGTCACTTACATACTTCGTCTTGCAAGCCGACTGCACTGAACGTTACCGACAGTATAGGAACAGGCCGAAACAAGACGACTCACGTGAGTGTCACCAGGCTTATGAAACCCAGGCGTATACCAAAAAAAATTTTCGTGTGTATTATCACGTAGAGCCACCTAGAAACCCACCAGAAAACCCGCCCCAAATATATAAACTAATTTTAGTTTCTTGTACCGCTATTAGTGACGAAGTTTGCTAAAGTTCAGTTTTTTTAATACTTTGAAGCCTATGAAGTTGCAACGTTTTACTGTTCAGGAATAGTGGTGTCAGTATTGTTTTCACAAGAACAGGCCTAGAGATGAGTCATGTGAGTGAACCCTTTTTTAACCATGACAAACTCCTCTTCCATGATGAAGGTTATAAGGCTAAAAGTTTGTATAGCTCCTTATGGGAAACCCAGCGCAAAGCTACCTGCCATATTGGATCACACATCCATTGCAGACGAATGCCTTAACCCCACCATAGCAGACCGGTTCTTGATTTAACTATCCCAAGTTGACCTTGATGTTGGTTCTATATAATACCGAGATAGTTTATCTCGTCAACAGACAGTCAGCCGTCCAAGTAGTAACCGTAGTTATACCGACCTGACTGGTAATCAAAACCACGACCTCTCGATGATGGATCCAACGTCTTAACCGGTATGCCACCAATTCTATCTGTGTGCAGTTTTTGCCAGCAAAGCACGTGTCTTGGTATTGGTGATCATAGGTGCAGTTTTGCTGTGAGACTTATTTTGTATGGATTATTTCAGGGGGAGATATTTTATGAAGGTGATTTATAGGGAGTCATTTCATGTGGGATCTGTAATAGGGGGTTATGTTGTAAATTGTAGGGGTTATTTGATTGAGGGCTTGTGATAGAGGGACTGCAGAAAACTGCTCAACACTGCAGATCAGCTCCGATTTCAGAAATTGCTTATTTTAGTGACTGCAGAGCAGTTTGTGGCACTGCAGATCGCAGCATATCACTAACTTAGACTTTTTTTGTGACTTCTGTGACCTTAGCCAATCGAATGTAAGCAATTACTGGATCCGTGGTTGATCCGATGTGATCAGCGGCTCCACAATGATCTGCAGTTGCTGAAGACGAGCAATTCCTGGGGTCTGCGGTTGATTCGCGGTTGGTCTGCAGTGTTTGAGCTGCTTTTTCAGTTTTAACCGACTAACGTGTGTGTGCATTATCTTATTACTTGTGAACGTTTTAGATATTTTCAAGTGGTGTGGCAGTTTGGCAACGTCGTTGGTTGCATCATTACCATGCCCTGTTAGTAATTGGATGGGTGACCATCGGCAGGCAGGTAAACCATCTCTTTATGTAACCAGCCACCCAGGTCAACTCAGCCTGGCCATCCCTCCGCGGCTAGGCGCAATGAATACCGGCAAAAGCTGGGACATAACCGGGCACATCACATGATGCAATTGCTAGCCCCTTGTCGGTGATCTGGCAGTGTAAACTGATGTCTGGCTGAGGGCTAAGGAAACAGCGATCAGCGCCGCCCTGTGGGCCTTGTGGCTCGGGAAGTGCTTTATGTTTTACGTTTACGTTACGTTTCAGAAATGTTCCAATGGTCGATGTTTGAGGAAGAGAAACCGAAGTGCCTTGAGGTTCCTCCGAGCGTGCATGAGCAGGAAGATGGCACGGTGCTGGCCATGTGCATCACCGGCACGTCCAGCAAGGAATCACTCACCTCGTGGATCCGCCTTCTGGAGCGAGCAGGCAACGACAGGCTGGCACAGATACCAGTCGTCTTCCGACTTCGATCTCCGACGCATTCGCCAGACACCGAACTCGACGTAGTGTCACAGAATCTGGACGCCAAAGATGTTGACCATTGACCCCCTTTAAGCATAGGTTGTTTGGCAATCCTTGTGTTGTTTTGCGCAGTCAGATTGGGGCTGTCATCAACGGTTTACAGGCGCCATAATGAACGTATCATTTATTCTGCAGTAAAGGTCAGGGGGTGAATTCCCAGAAGCTTACAGCTGTTTGCTGCATGAGTATAGCTATTCTTTCTATTTCCACTGTGGTAAATTTGCCAGACACGGAACTCGATCTGGCCCTATGGCTAGAGTCTAAACGCCAAAGATGCGTCCCACCGACTCCCTGCTTTCCCTGTTTTAGGCATCGATGTAAATTTTATTGGGTACGGGGAGGGTATACATGTCCCCCTTTTTCGGAGAAACTGTCTCAGATATCAGTTGTGTTCCGACTATGAACTCTGCATTCGCCGAACACTGAACTCGATGTACTGTCATGGAATCCGGAAGACAAAGATGTTAGCCATTGACTTCCTTCTTCTGTTTTAGGCATAGACGTAACTTTCGTGGGGTATGGGGTGGGATATGCACCCCACTCAATTTTCTGAGAGAATGGCTCAGATACCAATCATGTTTTGCATTCGAATTCAAAGTGATGTACGGGCGTGGAATCTGGACACCACAGATGTTGCCTTTGGCCCCCTGTTCGTTTTGGGCATAGCCTAGACGTTATTTTCGTTAAGTACGGGTCTCATTAGGCCGCCTATATGTAGTAACGGGAGGCTTTATGTTTTCTCTTTCTACTTTCTACTTTATTTTTTTATTTTCCATTTCTCTGAAATTGTATAGCAGACCAGGACCAAAATTGGAGGGAATGACCACCCTTACCTGGAAAGAATTGAGTCTTCCAGGTTTCCATCCATTATTCATCCCGAAAAAAAACCTGTCCCTAAAATTTTTATTGGATTGAAAAATAAGCTTATCGGTGCCGTTTCTTGTTTTCTTTTAAAATTTACTGAAAATAAATCTGTTTGCATCTAGTCCGTTATGCTGCAGTATCTTTGCTTTAGTTCCCATGAGTACTATTTAGTATGGACTTTCTTTTTTTTATTAAACTACATGTCTGTTTTTTTGTTTCTGTATGCTGCTGATATACATGATACATTCACAAGAATACTAAATTCAAGAATACTAAATGACTATAATAAAGATGACAGATAATTGAACACATTTATTTATTGTTATTAGACTTATAAATTAATGAAATATGTCAATTTATATACCGCTACTCTTGGTTTGAGTCAACTGGAGTACAAGCTGAAGAATACCAAAGTAAACATATATATTCAGTGGGGCTGCCGAAATTAAGGATTAATTAATTAATTAGTCCTTAAAAAATTAACAGATTAAAATTCGATTGAACTTTTGGTTTTTTTATCAGTCTAAAATGACTGATGTTTGTCATGTAATCTAATCCTACCGTCAGAAAAAAGTTGGGAACCAAACTGTGCAAAATTTTGCGCGCTTTCGCACAACTTCTGACTTTGATCACGATATCTGCAGTAGGCGTACTGGATTTACGACAGAGTGCGTGGGGCTCGCTCTCGGGTCGCCGCACATTGAGGGCCTTCGCGTAACAAGTTCAGAATGTTGCTAATCCTTTCATTAACACAACAGATGTCAATGTCGTAAACTGTTAGCTTTTCCAAAAAAATTACTGTTAACGTTAAATCTTGACGTGACGACATTATTAGTCCAAGCGTTCCTATTCTACGACCAGCGCAGATTTAGGCTATCGGATATTCGTAGTTGCAAATAAGAAATTCATAAACGTATTTGTTAAAGCTTTCAGAAAATCAGTAGCTCGGGGTACACATTGCTAAATTCGTCTGCAGACTGGTTTTTTATGTTTAATATACGTAATTAACGTTTGCAAAGTCCAGGTTAACATGTAGTATTGCATGAAGTATGCATGGTTTTTACCAGACTTGCCGTGGATATGAAATTTCCCATCCATATCCATATTCACAGATTTTCCGTGGATATTCATGGACATATCCATATCCACAGATGCCTATCCTGTGTACATGTATCCCCCAAATTTTAGCCAAATACACCAGTGCAAAAGTAACCATTCATTGCACCCCAAAAAACATGATGCAGACATTTCGCTCTTAAAATTGTTATAAAATTGTTATAACAATAAATAACAGTAAAAAATAGACGCACCTTTGCATATAGGTAATATGATTTTAGTTAAGTATTTCCCAACTTTCGTAAAAATCTACATAATTTTATTGCCCCTGTTTTTGACTGAGCATTAGGTCGAGCCTTTGATAAGATATGTTGTCTGTTTGTCATCTGTCTGTGCTGTCCATAACGCATGTAATGTGGCTAAACCGTCGGCGATGGTACCGTTGGATAGGGCAATGGCGACGTCGTTTCTATATAGGCTGTCAAGAGTAACCATGTTTCTATCTGCAGCGGTTTGGCCGCAATTTTAAATGCAATGTTGCTTCCTGTAGCCGTCACCTACGTGCGCCGAATCACCGTATCGTATTTTATTGTTAATTGTTGCGTTTGATATAACAGCGTCACCATAGCGTGTACAGATCTGCAGTAACGCTGTGAAATTGCTTTCTTTTAGTGACTCGAAGTCGGACGCTGGACTTCGGATATGGGCGGTACGGTCTGCCCACCCTAGCGACAGCTGGAATTCTTGTTTGTCTCAATAGCATGAATAAACGAGAAACTAAAGAGTAAGAACGGCAGACAGAGAAATATTATAGAGAAACAATGCATATAAGTACCGAGTTTAATTACCAGGTGCGCCAGTGTAGGCCCTAATATCCATGGATATATCCACAGGATGGCTTAAGTCTTATATCTACACATGGATATATCCATGGATATCCATATCCACGGCAAGCCTGGGTTTTACAGCGAATTTGGGCGTAGCTGTTTTCAGAACTCTAGGTAGTAAAGAAACACAAAATGATTAACTGGCAGTGCCACTAAGACTCCAGTTTACAATGCATGGTTTATACTTTAAACGATGTCAAAAGAATATTAAGCCAATTACGCTTGGGGCAATAGTAATATTCCATAGAGCGCCAAACGTTCGAGACTTGACTATAAAGTCCTATATTAGGCCTTAGGCCTGTCTAACAAGACTGCTGACTGCTGAGTCCATGCGTATGAACCTCCACGGCTCAAGTGTCGACTTCGAAGTTCGAGCGCTCAATCACAAACATCGAATCAAACAACAAACAGTACAAAATAGATCACAAGAATTGAGAATTCATAAAATTATAAATAACGTCTATTTACTGACTGCTGACGTTTCGGCAAACCACTGCTGCCTGCTGCCTTCGTCGGAAATGTCAACGAATCAGTAACAGAGTGTTTACACGATCGAGCAAACATCGAGCATCTAGCTCGAGTACCTTCTATGGTAATTAGCATGTTAACTAGGAGGGCGGGCGGGTTGTAATCGGAAGGCCTATATAACACGATCAGCTGTGAGCTAAGAGCCTAAGCCTAGGCCTACAATTGAGCCAGGGGGCGGGGTTACAATAGGCCTGCTTGAGCCAGCTCAATGTTTGCTCGATCGTGTAAACACCCTATAAGTAACGGTTGTACGCAAATGATGAATTCTTACAGTTTAAATTACGTACTGTTTCAGCTTATTAAATTCAACGATGAAAACAGAGAGACAGTACGAAGTTGAAGTCTTTAGTTGACAGAGTCACGTCCTCGTGTGCAGATCAGTCAGTCGTCAGTCAGTGACTCAGTGTAGACTGATAGAGCCTAGTAGGGTATGGGGTGGTCGTGGGGGTGGCGTGGGTGGCCTCTGGTCGTGTTCTCTCGTGACGCTGGGCGGTGGCGGCGGCTGTCGGAGTGTGGTCGGCGGTGGTTCATCGCCGGCGGTGGTCGTCGTGCGTCGTGGTGGCGGTCGTGGCGGCGGTGTAGGTGGCGGGCTGTTGCCCATGCTGCTGCTACTGCTGTAAGATGAATCGCGCTCCGGCTCAACGTGCCCCCTATCCTCGCAGCTGTCGTCGTCGAAGGACTCGCTGAAACCACTGTCCTTACGCCGCAATTTGCTCAGTGTTCTCCGCCGACCGTCTGCACGACAAATCATACACAACGCCTCACCCTACTACAATGTATACTCGTCACAAACAACAGCGCATTATAGTAGGCTTATGACTATGCCTAGTATATATAGTCAACGAAGTGCAACAAGTAAATTAACAAAAAGCGCAAACTTTAAGTTTAAATAATCAGTAGATAGTAAATCCCAATGACTTGGTTTTGAGACTGTTGTCTCTTACCTGTTGTTGGGCCTGCTTTCTGAAGAACCGTGCAAATAACGGCCGTACACTGTCATAAACTATTACGACTACATGTCAACTCAGCCTTCCATCCCTCAGGGTAGGTTAATCGAGTGCCAGCCTGCCTGGCTCAGATTATGTAAGGCAGCGTTCATCTGTGTTCGATGACAGGTAACACTGTGTGTGTGATCCCATATGGCAGTTGACACTCCGAAGCTCTGAGATGGGTTCACATGAAAACCTACAGACATCTTCAACTTTTTTTAATATTTGGAAACAATGCTTCATAGACAGCAACAAGATTCGACGTACCGATGTCTCTGTGAAGTAAGGAGGAGAAGATACGACGCAGCGGATGACGTCGATCTTCACCATCATCATCATCATCAGCAGCAGCAGCGCCGACTAGCGAGTCAGCTGACACTAGCGACAACGAGTCTACTTCATTCAGGCTTGACATCGCTAAACGTCCACACAATACCGCAAAGGTTTGTCACAAAATAGTAGTCACACACTATTTACGTGCAAATAACGGCCGTACACTGTCATAAACTATTACGACTACATGCACGTAGTTCCGGCACGTGGCATTTAAAAGTTCACTGTATTAATAGAGTAGGCCTACATCGATAACACTGACTACAGAATGGCTACCGGTATGTGAATATGTGAAGTAGCCAACCCAACGCAACGTGTTATGCATACTGTCTCAACATCAACAAACAACTGCTCCCTCGTCATTGGAGTCTTCAATTCGGCTTCATTCTTGTTAAGACAGGCATAATTTCCTTTCGCAAATATGCGTAAAACAAAACCAGCATCTTTGAGTTCGAAATAAACTTAACTTAGTAGGAGGTCATAGAGACCAAAGACCGAGGGGCGCCTAACAAGCACACCGTGCAGTTACAAAGGCGGATTTAGCATGCTTGACAAAACAGCGGCTCCACAAAAATGGGGCCCACAGGCTAGAAAATGTCGAACGAAAGCGCGACATTTTCTGGCACGTGGCATTTAAAAGTTCACTCGGTGCAGCACAACATTCTTCGGCCTATAGGAGCTATGGTTTCCCAATTCAGAAAGCTGTAGACCTATGTAATAGCAGCAAAACTGCAGTACAATTGTAACGATGAACTCATGGTAAGTTATCGTACATTAATGTCAGAAAATTTACGCCGCGAGGGCCTAACATTTTCACCAAGCTTGGCCTAATGATCGGGTTTAAATCGGGCGCGTGTGCTATATGAATGACAGCCAACCTGATGTGTGTGGTCTGTGGAAATTGCTGATGTCTGGAGCTGTCAGTTTGCGCTGTAAGCTGACATGCGTCCGTCCTGCAGACGTGCGTACTGACGACTGGAAGGCGTAGCGACGTACAGCGGCTGGAGGCACGGCGTGAAGTTGTGGGTCGCTAAGATTGCGTCGACGTCGATCCAGCGTCAGAGCAGGAGGAACACTGCAGACGTTGACGTCGTCGGTACTGGGCAGCGTCGTGCGACGTCGTGTACTGGACGATGTTGAAACGCTTCTCGTACTGTCTGGAGACGGACTGGCACCCAGACGCGACTGTATACAAACACGGAGGATATTTCAGTTCTCTGATCAGAAGTCTTTATTGTTTAGCTACCTCTATCTCTAATTTTTGCTATTGCTTTTTGACATTCATTGTACTAGCTCACCGTACCAAGCACGATCGAAGTTACCTACTTACTTGTTTACGACTCACTGCAGCCGAACCATTCATTTATTTCGTTTCAAACCGCACGTAGAACTCCCTAGTCACTACTGCAAAGAAGTAGCACACCTCAGATGCGAACAGAGTCGCAAGGCATTCGTACGAACCTTGTCAGCGAGCATCCTGAGAGCAGCGACCCAGCAGCGCATCTCGAAGTCCGAGTGGGCGGCGAACAGCAGCGGCCGGGCGTCAGAGCGTTCCACGTAGAACGCGCACTGGAAGCGACGCGAGTCCAGGTGGAAGCCGACAGCAGTCACGTGACGCAAATTCAGCGAGTACGGCTCATGGCGACCACTCACTGCACTGAACGACCTGCTGGCGCCGTCTCGTGCACGACAGTCGAGGTGGTCGGGCTGCGTCTGCAGTGACGGCGGCTCGCTGTCGTAGATATCCAGCGACGACGTCACGACGCGCGGAATGCAGTACCACGTGTCTTTCAGCACCACGTACCGCCTCTTCCACGCCTGACAGTCAGATAATGTCACGTCATTATTTGAATACGAATAATATCATTTAATAACGAATATAAAAAGCTGTCTTCATATTTCAACTATCTGCCGAGAAGCCCTCGGTGGTAAAAATACTAAAAATTTTGATTTGCACGAAATTTGGCCCAGAGGGTCATCTCGCGGACGTAATCATTTGTTTCGCAGTTTTTGTCGATCGCTAAGGGGTCTCGGATCTGTGAAAGGTCGAATTTTGCCATTCTCCATTTAGTTTGGCTGTCGCCGTTAGTAGAGTGCTGCGCTACTACAGATGACCGGGAATGGCTTTTTACATTCCCATTTCCTCCAATTCGAATGCAGTCAATTTCCATTCCTTCTCATTCCCATTCCCGAACAATCGTTCAATCGTTGCAGCATAAACAATTTTGGCCTTTCGAAGACTCAGACTGTGCTCTGCTTATCATTGAGTCTATAAGTAATTTGAGCAAAGCTCACGTGACGCGCGATAGCAGTGATTCTACTACCTGGGAAATCGTGTACAGCATGCAATAAAATAATGAGTTTTGAAGGAGTACCCAATGTTGAGGTTTTTATACGGAACATTCCTTGAATGTAAAAGGTCAAAATTTAGATTGTTAAAAATGGACTTTTTATGCTAAAATTTTCATAGGCCTACGCAGGTTGTCCAGGTTTATCTTAAGCCATACACAAGTTTTCTGGGTCTATCTCTAGCCATTTCGGCGCAATTCACTCTTAAAATGTGTGTCGCAGTCCGAAATCACGAAAAATTCATGAAAACCCCTAATTTTTGGGGTTCAAGTTAGTTCAAGGTCATCGATGTTGATAAAACTAAAACGCCCGTGACCAGTGCTTGTTATGATAAGCAACATGTCTGTACCTATCTGCAACTGTTTTCACACTAGACGAACCAATAAAGGTAAAATAACGTCTTTTACGGAGGTACCCCTCTTTGACGCCCTCATTTAAAGGGAACCCCTTCGCAGAAGGGCACGAAATTTTATCACGATAAACTAGAGTCCTTGGGACACAGTAAAGATTTCGTGATCCTAGCTTGCACCGTTTTGGCACAATACCGCAGTGTGACGGACAGACAGACGCCCGGGCCATAGCTAAGACGCGCGAAGCATTCTACTATTGCGCGTAAAAACTGACCACGACAGCCAGAATCACGATTTATTGCATTACTTTTCAGCATAACTGAACATCACAAACTAAAGAAAATATGCTCAATGGTACTCTACTTTGACTAATTGTTGTTTTCTATGCAGAACAGGATTATCATCAAAACCAGTCGCCGATAGGAATTTATTCCCATGGGAATAAAGGCCATTCTCATTCCTATGCAGGTTGATTCCCATTCCTTCCCATTCCCATTCCCATTCCCGATTTTGTCATCAGTTCCCATTCCCGTGGGATTCCCATGGGATTCACATTCCCATTGGGAATCTCATTCCCATGGTCATCTCTACTGCGCTCTAAGCTTTCAACGTAGGCTAATTATCATAAGCCCAACTTGGGTCAATTTTGGGGTTGTTTCCTGACAACTCAGAATAGTTTTTTTTCCGAAAAGTTAAATCTACGTGCATTAAGTCTGGGTTACTATCTAATATTCTACAGCACAAAGCAGCAGATTGACCCAGCCCATCTGTGTCATACATACTGCAGTAGTGCAGCCAAGACAGTGCCCTGTTGTAAACCTTTGTAATAAAACTTGCCCGGAAAACGTCATCAAAGACAAACTGTTATAAACTTATGAAGTACGTGTCGCGTATAGGCCTACGGCTTTATATATGCGCGAAACGTTGCCTAGCTTTTCCGATTTTTAATGACAAAATTAATACTGCCGAAAATAACAGTTTTATGGCAATTTTACTCAGCTACGTTTGCCGCTGCAACAATATCGTGATAAGCCACGTGCATGTATGCGCGTACCTGGATGCTAAGAGCTTGAGGAAGGAACGATGACGGCGGATGCTTGACGTAGAGTGTTCCACGCTTGATAATGTCGCAGCCGGCTATTTGCTGGTGACGACGATCTGTTGATCCACCTCGATCCATTGCTACTACGAGCTTGACCATGCAATGTCTGGAAAAGGCAAATAACAAATAAACAGGCCTAAGGAATAGGCCTATCGGTTATAACAACGCGGCGATGTTAATTCAGCTGACAATAAGTTCACGTCGTGGTATCGTGTCGTCTGTAACAGACTGTACAGCACACGTCCTCTCTGAGTAGAGAATAAATCGATTAACGACAGTCAGCGCCAGAGGCACACCGGTTTAAGTAGCGACTAGCGACGAGCTGCGAGCGCAGTACCAAGTCTTGGAAGTCGACATGCACAGAAACGCCCACGCCTGCTGAGACTGCAAGGCCCAGCGAGCCTGCCCATCCGTCATACTGCTTGCCAGGGGGCAGTGGGAGTCCGTCCGTACCAAGGATAGACTGTCAGCTCAGATCCCTGGCTGCAGCGCCCCGCGGCAACAGAGGCGCCGAGCAGAAACGACAGTAGTAGCGGTAGCCGTAGATAGGACACCCGACAAGCAATTAAATGTAGCCAGACAGTGACCGGCATGACCTCGGTTGACGCCAAGCGGATACATAAACTTTGGACTGAGACGATGTGACAGTAATTACACCCCCGCCATGTACGTTGAGGCAAACACTGTGCAAACAAACATTCGATGACGGTTTGCAGCTATCGGAATGAAGATAATTGCTAATATAGTAGAGTAGGCCTATCACTAACGACAGACAGAACTAGACCGAGGAACCGTAACACAAACGCAATCGTTAATAGCCTATACCAGAATATTTTTGGCCAATATTTTATTTTACAGAGTGACGCTGTAATCAGCAAAATTGAGATGCTTCAGAGCAAGTGCGGGATGGGAAAGGGCTGCAAGCCACCATAGTTAGAGGTCTGGGGAGCGCTCTATAAGCTGTATTACATGTATATACATAGGCGGATTTAGGAGGAGGCAAAGGGGCCATTACACCAGAGACACTAAGTCTAGTTCAAGAAAAGAGAATCTTGAAGAAGAAAAGAGACAGTAGCGAACTGGCAGACAGGGAATATCGACAGAAATGTAATGAGGTACGAAAAGCGGCCAGAGCA
>Ga0209671_1000430_pt1 | contig 27381 bp, 12 predicted proteins | sample WorMetHERISLAND2_2_FD_187401 | JGI IMG/M metagenome (GOLD analysis project Ga0209671, IMG submission 187401) | Marine gutless worms symbiont microbial communities from Max Planck institute for Marine Microbiology, Germany - Olavius geniculatus... | ecosystem: Host-associated > Annelida >...
GTTCTTCTGTCAATGGTACACACTGCTTATGCACCCACATAGTACACTCGTCACACTGTATTGTGCCTTTTCCTGCTGATTTCTCACATATTACACATGGATCTTTTATTTTTGTTTTACGTTTGCTAGACCTATATGAAGACATTTCTGCAATCCACTAACTCAGCTGTGTGACTAATACGGCGTGATTCTGTCTCTCTCTGTCTATTATATAGCCTATGCGTTTGATTCATGTTCACTGGCCTACCCTGTTTTGCGGTTAGTTAAAGGGCAATGTAGGCCTAACGCAGCGTGTGAACTCTACTTCTTTGAAGTCAGTGGACAGTGGCGATCTACTCAACTAGTGTTCACTTGCGCGCCGATGGGGCCGATTGAGTATTTACAGTAACCGATTATATTATCTGCTGTCGGTAACCAAACCACAGTAATTACAAATACAGTAAAACAAAATGTCAGAATCATTTAAGCTGACCTGTTAGCAAAATATTCGGTCCACGTTTAACCGCATCCATATCACAATTTAATGATTTTGACCATCGAACCGCAAGCAAAGTAAACAAAGAGTAAAAAGAAAACTAATTAGCGGGCCGCAAAGTGTAATAATAACTTGTGCAAATTCTTAAAATTTCTTTATTTAAAAAACAAAAACAAATAACAAGCTTTAAAGCAGGCAATAAGGTGTAACAAATGTTATGTAATAGTTCTAAATATACATGCATTTTGACTGTTTCTAATGTTTTGGCAATTTTGATTGATTTTCTTGAGTCTGCGAATTACTTATTTTTCTCGTATAATACGTCACGTCGTGTTGTTTACTTTTGTCAATGTAAACAAATATTCAGAAATTTTAATTTTGTACAGTAATAAATTACAAAATGTCAAAATGACAGAACAAATGAAACTCGACACTATATTGGGGCAGCTAGGGGAAGACTTGTTGGCCGCAGATTTTCGCTGGAGCATTCTTGTGGCGGCCGCTTGCAGCTATCGGCATGATTCAGTTCTGAGGCCGTTTCCCCCAATGTTACTACGGAACGCTGATGCGTTAGACCGGAATGAAGACAGTTCAGCAAATTCCGCTAATGGTCTGCTGGAAAACAGAGACTATGCCGCAATGGTGAATGTCCATTTGATAATTATTATTTTTCAGTCTTTTGCTAACAGTAGTTGTAACAATTATATGCACGTTTTGCTGATTTGTTAAGTTGGAGGTTTTTCTGCTGTCGTGTATGAGTCAACCGCTAGTAACAGTGACCATATAGATAAAATTAATAAAGTTTACAGCATGATTGGTCTACTTAACAGGAATTTTATCCACATGGATTGTAATACTTTTTTTTATTATACATAGCCTTAGTCCACCCTCATCTTGAATATGCAAATTCTGTCTAGTCCCCATATAAAAAAGTGTGATATAGAACAGATTGAGAAAATTTAAAAGAGAGCTACCAAACTTGTTATTATCTTACGTAAATTACCATACAAAGAACTAGGGTTGTTAAACAAAGTTCGGATTAGTGAACTTTAAATTTCAAGTTCGAATTCGTATTCATTTTTTAGCCCTTCGATATTCGAATCCAAGCATTTCTAATTAGATGCAGATGGTTTTTGCCTTGAAAGTGGAGCGCTGTTACTTCAGTGGTGCACTATGTGACGATTTCTTTGTTCTCTGTGGGCCGTCAATTTAAGCGATGCCCGCCGCATGTTTGCTTACCCGTCCCCTCCCCTCCCCTCCCTGCATACTGCCGTGGCGTTTAATTACTCTCCGTCTTGCACTACACTTCTGGCGCGTGTTGTATACTGATGCAAGCTATCAAAGTGACAAATCTTGGTGGCCCAGACACAGAGCAGACATCAATCAACAACAATAGAAAGTGACATGGCTTGACATCCTGGCTGATTGCACTGTTGATAGACTGCTTCCCGGTGTGTGGCGTGCATGCTGTGACCTTCATCTCGCCCCACAGTGCAGACATCAAACACAAATTGCTTAAGCTTCTCCACAAATATATCAACAAAGTTCGAATTTAATCGAAATTTTAGTGGTCGAAATTCGAATTTGGAAAAAAAAGAATTTAACATTCCTACAAAGAACGCTTGATTTCTTTTAGCTTAAATACACTAAAATACAGAAGATTGTGTGGTGATGTGATTGAGGTTTTTAAAATTGTGGATAGATTTTGGGAACAACAAGAAGTTATGTTTGATTGGACCGTCAAATTAACTGGAACCAGAGACAGATCAGAGTTTATCGAAAAAAGTTATTAGATTATTAGTAGAATCAGTTATATCATGATACGGATATAGAGGGACTTTGTGCCTGCATCCATTTGTCTACATTAGTGATTACGGAAAACAGACCACTGTATCAGTGGAGTGAGTGTGCATATATGAATGAGGTGGCCATATGTCTGACATTTTTGATGCACATATATGGCACGATGTGTCATCTCTCTCTCTCTGTCTGTTCATTAATTTGTTTGTAATGGTTGTATTGTGGCTAAGCCTTGGGTCATAGGGGAAAACTTTTTGCATGAATATTTAGCCCAGAGCTGTTGAGGCTTTCTGTATACAAAATGTTGGGGATGTAGTGCAGGGAGAACATTTTCAAATTTTGGGTTAAATGGAGGGGGTAGGAAAATGTGTTTTTGAATGGAAAGTTGGCCATATCTTGGAAATGGTGAGAGATGGGGCCACAGTTACTATTAATCACTAACAGGAAGTGGCATATGCTCAAGTTTTGAATGAGATGTAAATCATCAACCTTGGATGACCTTGAAGGTCAGTACTGCAACAGGAACTGTATAGGCTGTAGCACTTCTTCCCCAGTGACAGCTAGGCTTTCTTGTATGCATTGCCGTTGGTTTTGCTACAACAGGTAAAATTTACTATAATGAAATGTTTGCCAAAACAGGGTGATTTGTTGAATATGCAACTATGTGCCAAACTGGTATTGTTAGCTGCTTGTATCTGTAATAGTGTAGCTATGTGATGGTTTGCTGTGCTTGTAGGCAAAAGCTGCTGCAGAGATGCCAAGTTTTGACACAGCTGCAAGAAACAGTTTTATATCATCACTGAAACTGTGCAGCAACTTAGCTGACTTGCTACACTGGACCCTCAACAGTCGCAATTTTAGCCTTCACTTGTGCAATAGTAGTGTGGTATGTCTTTCACTTGTAGACACGAATTGTTTTATATGAAGTGTGCCATTTGTTGTGCTTAGCTGTTTTAATATAAAGCTGGTTTAAATTAGTAATTTTTTTTGTTTCATTGCTTGTAAGTGCTCACATTTGTTGTACCTGTTTAGTTGTGAATTGGTCACTAATGTTAAATGATATAATTACAGAGAATATTTTCAGCTGTTATTATTACCACTGCTGGTAATTTGTGTAAATCTTGTGAAGTTATTTCTTTTGAGTCTAGATGGTGCAAAGATTTATTTGAGCGTTTGTTTGTTACACACAATAGAGCAGAGAGATTAATAATAAGGAAAAATATTTCTGTGCAACGTGTAGCTAGTGGGTGGTGTTGAGTCACCATTTACATATGAGTAGCACTTGGAAACATAGAAAAGGAAACGTGAAACTTTCAGATTTTTAGGTATATTTGTGGATTTTTAGGTGTATTTATTGTCTACATACACTTTCTATTGAAAAGCATTGAAGGAGTAAGCAGAAGTGTGTTGACATTAGCATTCTGCAATACTTCCAACTTTTAATTGGAGCATTTTCTCTGAATCATTACTCTATTTCAATTATTTGTTACATTTTTGTTCACCTGGTTTATTTTCAGAATTGCTTCGTGATGAGCTAGTCACTGAAAGTAAATTTTCAGGACTTGTTGTTTTTATAGGCTAGATGTCTTTTCCATCATCCAGCCAACAGTATCGACTTTCTGGAGGATGAATAGCTGGATTATTATATTTCTAATTTAAAATAGCTTTGTAGCCAAGATGATATTCATAGTACTTACAGTTGGTATCTATAGTCCTCATTTTATCTGCTGAAGTAATAATCTTCGGTGGACGGTTGTGTGATGTAGTTTGCAGAGATAACAGATATGATAGGCCAGTGCATCTCCGTTGCTCAGCCGGACTATTTGTTTGCTGTAACATATTCTGAAGACATTGACAGGAAGTTTGACGAGTTACGAGGTGATCGTCGTGTGATGTATGCATGTCATGGAAGTCGACTGGAAAACTTTCACTCCATTCTGCACTATGGATTACAGGCTCATATGAATAAGGTGAGAAAGCATTTGGCACACGTCTACTTCTGCTGTATTTCCACTGATTTGCTGCTTCTGAATTTACTCCTGAACTTGTGTTAGTTCTCTTGCTACTAGCACACCAAGTGAGTTAAGGGTTATTACAGTTAATGCGCTATATAAATTACTTACTTACTTACTGACTTATTTGTAGCCCAAATTTTGCTAGGATTAGTATAGATTTAATGCTAGTGAACTTCTCTCCTGATTTTGTACATTGATGGATCTGTTGAAGGCATACATTTTGAACACACATTGTAAATTAATCAACCAGTATGTAAACATATCAACTAGAACTTAGGCCTACATGTATTTGTTATAACAGATATTTGCTGCAATAAATGATTTTGTATTTTTGTTAAGTAGGAACTCTTCATTAAATTGGTTGCAGGACTAACTTGCAAAATTTAAATGTTTTAACTTGGTTGTTAGTCATTACAGCAGTTATTCGATATGAAAATGATGGAAGTTCATTTACATGTGGATGGCTAATGGAAAGCAGTTCACGTTGGTGGCTGTGTAGACATCAGTATTTGGCGAAGGCACTTACCTGTCCAGTGAGCTGTCGGTATGTTTTCACTACTCGCCGATGGGCATTGCTTGGAACAAGAGCGTCATTGGTAACAAGATGAGCTGCGTCGCTGTCTGTGAGATAATCGATGATGAGTCTAGTGTCAAGTGCAAAGTACACGGTCAGTTAGTACATGAAATCCATTTCTTATTCACTTGTTGATTGATTGATTGATTAAGTGATTAATAATTATCTCCACTAATGAATGCAGTGAATGGGGGGAGGGGTGGGGATTATGTATTTGCTCTCTGTGTGTTTTTGTGTCTGTGTGTCTGTGCACAGCAGAGTGACATCATTGTTTGTCGTCATCAGCAGCAATGCTGACAACAAGAATGGCCAGCGCTGTATAGTTATAGCTATATTACAGTGTGTAGGCTATTAACATTTGGAAAGAAAGCAATTTAGTTACTGGTAATTATTTTAACAAACAAAGTCACAAAAACACGGTTTATATTGCTGTTTTCTAAAAACTTCATTTGGCAAAGATATGCACTCTTACGAGCGCCTTTTAGTTGACCAATATGTTGATTGAAGTTTTCTGAACTTTGTGTGTGGTGATGGTATTATTGCTTGTTTTTTTGCAGATAAAACTCGTGGCAGTTTGAGGTCACGTGTCACAGGAAACATGGGTGGAGACGTGCCGGAGAAATACTATGTGGTACAGAACAATGAGATGATCCGTGTCAAATATGTTCTTGTTTACACCGGCAAAGATTCACCGAGAAGGTTGGCTTTTCTTTTTTTCTTCATTCAGATGTGCAAACTTGAAGTTTTATAAATTGAGTTGATTTGTTTGATATGTGAAAATAGAGCAATTTAGTATTTTTAGTTCTGAGTGTGGATTGGCACCATACTGTGTAGAACATCTGTTCCACTGCCTTGCACACCGAATAAAACTCAGCTCACAGTGGAAGACTTATGGGACGACCCAGATGTGGAGGCTGATTTCCTTAACTTGATGACGAGAGGAGTAGAACAGTTCGGCTACCATGGCAACAAGAACAACATTATATGCATAATGTAGTTTGGAACAACAGCTGTAGATGGATTTTTTTCTGGTTTTTGGCGTGAGAGCATCAAACTAGTACAATTTTATACCAAGTCATTGTCTGCTACTCTTGTCATTGATGAAAAGAAACTTTTGTTTTGGAGTAAAATGTTTTTATCATCAAATGTTATGTTAAGATCTCTTTCGTGCCTGGTACGTGCTCAGTGTATAAATGTTACTATGGTGTAGCAGATGTATGCCATATTTCAAAAGGCGCTGTTAAGGATGCCGTTTGGCATACATTTTGTTTGTTGGTTTTGTAATTTTTTTTGCATTTTTTTAGCTTTTTGGCGTATTGTTTTGATGTTTGTGTTTGCATTGTGTGATAATTTTACGCTTTCAATAAATAATAATAAGAAAACACAGAACATTCATAGAATATTTTTCAGTATGTATCTAGTAACTGTGTATCGTATATGCAGTTGCTATGATGCACGGTTTTATTACGTAAACTCACCTAAAAATCTCCACCACAAACTTAATCAAATTTTAGTTTATTATTACACTAATTATGGCTAAGTTTTATAAAATAATTGAACCCATGCAAATGCAATTTTTGCATAGAGTATCTACCAGTGCTCATTTTAATAACTTAAAAAACCTGAAAACTCAAAAAAAACACCAAGTTGGTTCTTTTAAAAAACCCAGGTTTAAAAACCAAAACCCAGTAAAACTCGTCTGGTTGGGCTTTTTTTATAAATAATCCACTTTGCTTAAATGCTGTTGTGATGTGGTGTTGTGTGGATTTCAGGGATTCGGTGTCATGGCTGAGAAGTCATTGTTTCCTCGTGTTCATCGGTCTCTACACTTGCCTACTGCTGATCCTTGCTTTCCACAAGTCTTCCGCGATGCAGTCACTCGTGCGATATTTCAACTCTTAGGACCGTATAAAGCGAAGGAACTGCACTGAACTAAACAGCAATATGTCATTGATGATGGGGAAGTCTGATGAAAAATCACCGGACGGCCGCACGTTACGTCGGCAGTCGGTGCCAGCATTTTCCTTGTTTGCTGTACATATCAGTGAAATGCTGTGCAGATTTTATGTATTTGATACTGCTGTTTCTCTCACTTTAACCACACCACTTTGCAGAAAATGTCTTCGTTTCATATTTGCCTATAATTTACCGATAATATAACGAATTTTTTGTACATTTTGTCCTACGGTCAACATTTGCAATAGAATGCGTGCATGCAGTTCTGTGACCTGACCAAATTTAAGCCATTCCAGACTTTTGCTTTTCCTTAAACTATTTTTTTCATTATTATAAAACTTGAATTAAATATCTGACTGTTTTATTAAGAGCACACCAGCAAGTTAGAGCTTATAATGTTATCTGTGGAGCTGGAATGTAATACGTAGTCTGTCACTTATCAGTCATCAGTTCCTATAGCTAGCAAAAAATTGTGTTAATGTTCAAATGGGTGACAGGTGCATACGCTGTTTTCAGCACCTCATTGACATGAATGGTCTTTCAATAGGAATACACATATATGTAACAGCGGTAGTAAAACTATTTGTACTGTTGCTACTACATCACATTCTCATCCATAGCCAAGAGAAATCTGATGATGAAACCCACTGTCAGCTAGGTTGAGGAAACGTTGCATAACAGTTAACATAATATATAAGCACTGGATGTTATTTTTGAGCTCATGATGCATAAGAATGTATTTGGATTCAAGTCCTCAAAGTGGAGCCGATCTCTCTTTGGAAAAGTCTATACGACTTTATCCGTGTGCCATTAGCACTTGTGCTTCTGGTAAAGACAGGGGTCGGGAGGCATTTTTCTCACTCGCTTCATCACATTTTAGTCCCAGTTGCAAGTCCTGGCTGTGCTACAAGATTGTCACTTCTTTCACCATTATGGTACTACTGTTATTAGAACTGTACGATTATACAACTATTGATGTACATGTACGCCGTATTGTGTACTCATTATCGTATCTCAATATTTTTGCATGTTTGTTTTCCTTATTGTTCATGTGTATTGGCTACATGATATTAGTCTGTCTTTACAGTAGGAAAGACTGTTGATAAAAATTTGGCTGTACAGGGTGCGGCAAAAAAAAGTAGCCCCCTGAAGTTTTTCGCTATTTTCTCAGCAACCGTTTGGAATTCTAATTTGAAATTTTACAGCTTTATTAACTAAAACGCTATACATTCAACTGCCAAGCAAAATGTCATTCCGTTGAAAACGACGAAGTTATAGACTGTTTAACATGACCGTTTATCAATTTTTAGCATTTTTTCCGATGTTTTTAGCATCAACTATGCCACATCCTATATTGCATTGGGCCATGCAGCAGAACTAACAACACTAAGACGTTTTTATAATATTATTATATGCTGGTGCAAATGTGATGTCGGTTGTCTTTGTGTAATTGCTTGCAGGAATATTTGTATGCATAACAACTTGATGGCATTTATGGTCATTGGTCAGAGGTAGGCCTATACTGCTAGAAAACTGGGGGAAGGCGAGCTGGAACCCAATGAAGTAAGGGAAATTATGCACGCTTTGCACTTTGCTTTACAAATGCCATGTGAACAGAAATGTGATAAATTTGTTACAATACATGGAAAATCCCTGTAAATTTGTGATCTTCTCAGCTGCAGAAAGTGTGACAGAATATGATTGCAAACAGGTATTGACAGACAACGTGTTCCAGTATGGAACTAACTACTATTTTTTCATAGTGGGGGCTCGTGTCTTTGGAAAAAAGGGGAGATGGCGGACGGTATCGTACACTGCTGCATGTTGATGGTAGACAGATACGTGTATGGTCAGAATGAAACGATTGTATGTTGATGTTGAGCTATTGTGATTTGAGTTAACTTACAGTGCGTGCCTGCAGTTTATTGGCATTCATGCATTTTGTTTTCGTTAATTTTTTTGCATTATCTGTGTTGAAAAAGAAATGGGGACAAGAGACTTGCGCAATCATGTGTTGTTGGTTACTTACTTACATACATCATAAGCTTACATCTTTATTGGTTGTCGTCAACGAGTTTAATTTCATGTCAAGCAAGTTTAGAATCGTCGTATGCAGAAGCAATTTAATTAGCACTAGGAGAGCGCGAGGATCAGACTTGCCGTGGATATCGATATCCGTGGATATATCCATGTGTGGATATCAGACTTCAGCCATTCTGTGGATATATCCATGGATATTGTGCTGTCGCATCTGCTAATTAAACTGAATATTTAAATGTTTTATCTCTATATAATATTTTTCTGTCTGGCTTTCTTACTCTTTATTTTCTCGTTTATTTATGTTATTGAGTCAAATGAATAATTAGTGACATCAGCACGTCATTATTTAGTTAGCCTAAATTAATTTATTAGCATTATAGCAGCAACAGATCTTAATCTATGGTGCTTTAATGCTGTTGTTTGGGCAACAAACGGTTATCAGTTTGTGAGATTATTTTTATTCTTTTTTTATCAAACGGTATCAAAATCAAGAAAGTTTTGAATTCCTCACAAATTTAATGCTAGTAGGAAGTACAAACCAAATGTTTTTCAAAGAGTTCACTCTCTCTATACCTGTAGGCGTACATGAATGCAACATGCGTCTTGGAGAACAAAAATCCCAGCTGTTGCTGCCGACCGTACCGCCTATATCTGAAGGCCAGTGTCCGACTTCCGGTTGCGGAAAGATAGCGATTTTCCATAGTGACTGCAGTCCCACACACGATTTGGTGACGCTGCTATACTAGACGCTAAAATCAGTGCTAGGATAAGATACGGTAATTTGGCGCACGTAATTGACGGCTGCAGGCAGAAGCATTGCATTCGAAATTGCGGCCAAAAAGCTGCAGATAGAGACATGGTTACTTTCAACAGCTTAGGCCTATAGGTAGTCGTCATCACCCTACCCAACGGTAGCATTGCCAACTCCTTACGACGTACCGTTTACCCACAATACATTTGTTACGGTTAAAGAGACGACTGAGAGACGACATATCGCACCCAAGGCTCAACCTAACGGTCGGCTATAGCAAGAGCAATAAAATAATTACGGTAGATTTTCATGACAGCCGGGAAATACTGTCTAAAATCATATTTCAATGCAAATGTGTTTTACTTTTTTAATTTTATTTATTTTTAACAGTTTCACAAAAGAAATGCTTGAGGAGAATGGACGCTATAGCACTGCTGTAGGCTATTTGCGAAAATTTAGTGGCTATATCCACGAAAAATATGTGGATATGGATATGGATGGCAAATTTCATATCCACGGCAAGCCTGAGGATGCACCGAAATATGGATTTCGCAACCCAAAAATTTCTGGGATCGGACACAAAGCCATCCTCAGTTGAATGAATGACATCCCTTTCATATCCAACCTCGTGCTGTATGGCAATGGGCACATTTGAAATTCTTAGCTTTATGCTTAAAAGTATTCGATCCGCCCCTGGCAGTAGCCTCGTTTTCTTCTCGAATCTCCAGACCACGTCACTAGCAGAAGCGGTTGCGTAGTTGGTTAAAAAAGTAGGTGGGGAATGAAGTTGTAATTTTCCGGCAGACACTAAGACACGACAAATTTCCGAAAAAGTTGCAAATTTTCAACAGCGGAGATTATGGGTGCTCATAATTTAAATTTTGCCCCTAGATTTCTGCACAATGGGGTTTTTACTTTTCAGCCCCAAATGTTGCATTTTTGGACGAAAATTGTCCGACAACAGGAAGATTTTTTTACAATTTTCCGCCAGCCCAAACTTCAAGGGCAGGGGAATTGCAGCTCATATTCCCCACGATCACGACGCCACTGACTGGTTAATGCAAGAGACAGTGCTGGCGCTGTGTATATAGGCCTAGTTGGTCTTGCGGCTTGGTCGACCTGGCGTTGAATTGTCGCTGATAGACGACGAGTTCGGGGCCAGCGAGCGACTCGCGAAACAATGCGAATTGATCGAGCTTTTACGCGCAAATTGTTCAACGGACGGACAACGCTCTGCAGACTCGGCCTGATTGTGCCGGGTCGAGAAAAAGCGCTAGAAATCAGTACTCAGCGTGTTTTAACCGGAACGAAGACGGACGAGTCACTCACTCCGCCGTCTGCGGAACGTCGTCGTGCAACGTGGATCGTTGTTTTTCACTTCCCAAGTTTGCGCCTCGTGCGAACTTCTGTTTTTACATTCTTAAAATTTTGCTCGCACGTAGTTAGATTATGCGCACGGACAGTGTGATGCAAAACAAAATTTGCAAGTGTCCTTAAATAATGCGCAGAAATATTTGAATAAAACTTAAAACAAGCTGTTTCGCATCTGCTTCGGTTTGTTTGTGTTTTGTATCGCATGCAGATTATTCTAACTAAACTAAGCTGTTCTGCAAGTTCATTAACTTCACTTTGCAGCAGTCGATCCGTTTTCAGTGCAGTTTTCAACTGGCTGCTGTAAAGAGAAGCAAAAAACGTCAGAAAGAGGTAGAAAGACGACAGAGATGTACGGCGCATGTGAGGGTTTGCGGTAGACGACGTCGAGTGGATGGGGGGAGTGGGGTGAAGTGAAGGGTGAGCCAGCTATAGCACCGGGCGACACAGATCGGTCATAATGATCACGGTCTCCAGATACAGCGACTGCGGTCCATCAATGACAACTTCTAGAATCCTACACGACTGCCTCGCAACAACTGCGACACTTCGGGGTTGTTCTTTGTCCGGTGGGTTGCTACAGTCGAACGACAGCGAGTGGAATGGTCCTAGTAAGGCCTAACTTACCGGAGTGTGAGATTTTAAAGTTAGGGGAGTTACTTATTTTCTTCCTAATTCTGCAGTCACGTATTTTTACAGTCGGAACCGAACGAATACCCTATGTCTTTTGCACACCCGTGCTTCTGCTGCAACTAAGACTAGAATAAGAAAGTATTGGTTAAACAGTAAACGTTTTACTACTCGCATGCAGCAAAAAAATAATAGTTTGATCCCAGAAGAGCATGTGACTGATCGCCAAAAACCTAACCTCGCGCACGTTGCCATCATCAGTTACTTGACTTCGTAAAGTTTTGTCGATATAGCCGACTGTTAGGCCTAATGAATTCGTCACAAATGGTCGACGTTTAGGCTTACAGATTACAACAACAACGACATACAATGAATGACCGCATTTTTTCGCGAAAAAATGTTTGTTGTCCCCGAAATGTCGCATGATCGTCTAGCGTCTCTGCATCATCACAGCTTCACGCACCTGTCTGTGACGTCATTATGTGGTGTGACGTCACGGAATCCCGTGTGACGTTATCAGTTAATAAGCCACAGGGCCGCTGTTATATGTCGCCTCCACTGGTGCGATAGCTTAATAACGAGTGCCGCAGCGCCTGAAGCTTTAGAATTTGTGATAAATGCGCCACCTGGGACTAAAAGATATCTATCTCCTGAACTGTTGGAAACCGACGTTATGCGATTCAAAGCGAATCAAATAAAACTTCGCCATGCCCATATAGGTTTTTCAAACTAGCGATCATATCTCAATTTCACGGGCATCAGTGTCATTTGAATGTTTAGTCGATGCAATGCATTTTGTTAAAATTATCTTATTCTCAGATTCTTTGCCGACATTTTGTGTGCTATATAAATTTACTCACTTGCTTACTGACTGACTTGCTTACTTATTTACTTATTCTCTTTACTTTAAAATAAATGTCAAATTTTTTTATTTCTTATTTGTGTCCTCAGTGACATCGTTAATTGTGAAATAATCAAGAAGCCGTTAACCGAAAGTCCGAAAGAGAACATACGTGCTGCACAGCAAATATCCACTAGTCCAAAACTAGAATTTTTGTTTTCAGTATACAACTAGGCCTACTCATGTTGTTCGCTACTCATGTATTGCTGTTGCTGTTCGAAGTAACTGTTGAAGTTGCCTCACGACTCACTTCAAAGAGCAACAACAACGTAGAGCACGATTTCTCATTTAAATGCCGCTTTTATACAGGATTAATTTTAATTATGCCATAAATGTAGTAAATATTGTTATACACTGACTATTACACCAACTGTTATTTGTTTGACTGTCGCGGTTTGCCAATTAGATATGTATACGTGGGCGGCGAAATCGCATAAACTGTTTATAAACACGACCGGTTATTAGTTTTGATCACCTGTTGCTCGCAATTCTGTCTCTAAATAGTATGACACTGACGTTGAATGAATGTCATAGCATGCTGAACTGTTAGCTCGGCAATCAATATGATGCAACGTTTAGCCTGCAATGTCGGCTGATTTCCTGGCACCGTGCGGCTGCATCGATGAAGGAGAGATGGAGTCTCAACAGTCAGTCTCTCAATAAAGACGCGCTGCTGCTGCTGCTGCAGTGAACGTCGTGCCGTGCGTAACTGAGCAACAATTGTGTCGCGTCGCCGTCGTCCGGAATATTTCGCACACAGCATCGAAGCCGCTGATCCGACCGGCGGCCTTTGTGACGCGGCGTCAGCCGACAGGAAATTAAACTTCTCGACGGCGTCGTTGGAGGGTCATGCTTCTCGCACGGGCGGACCGACGACGTCCCGCGGTGTGCAGTCAACGGGCGGTCACTGAGCTGGCTCTCTCTCTCTCTCTTTCCATGCCAGTTCCATGGCAGCCTCCGCAGCTAACCTAACATCCTGACTTTCTCGCCAGCCATCGCCAACGCCGCGCTTGTGGTCTTGCTGCTACAAAAGACGCAGCAAACATGCTGTTATTATGCGACCGTCCTATAGGCCACGTTACGTGTCTTGCCGTCAGTCGCTACGCACGTCTGTCTGTTTCTCCCTTGTTCAACGTCAAAAGAACAATAAACACGCAAAAGCGCTCACTATTGGTGCGAATATTGCACGCGGGAGTACTAAAACTAACCGGTATATTTTTGTATATCATTTATTCGTTTAAAAAATCAAAAATCAAGGTCACCGGACGACCGCATACATATCGGCACTAAGCAGCGACATTTTTGCTTTTTATTTCTTCGCTTTTTAAAATTTTTTTAAAAAGTCTTCCAAAGATCTTTCTAAGACTAAGGCAGTTAGAAGTCTAGGGGGCACGTGCCGCAGTGCGCCACGGCTGGCGACAACACAGTGATGCGCTAAATGTGACAATAGAAGACGACGCCACAGTGAGCAAGGCACCTGCCAGCAGTAAACTTTGGAGACGAGTATCTGCGGCATTTTGATGTGATGACGTTTTGTTGTTCGATCATGATGCTGTTGCAGCTGCGTCAGTCAGTCTATAAACAGCGTATCGACAACGTTATCGTTCGTTCGTTGTTCCGTAGGTGGCGCTAATGACAGGCGTCAGATGTCACGCACGCCACCGTAACTTTCTTAATGGATGACGCGCGACCCCCCTCCTCTTCTTCCACTTTTCCCCATCCTCCCCATCTCACCCCCTGTTTCTTCTCTGCTTCGAGCGTACAGCGCCGTAACTGTCTGTCCGTCGCCAGTGTGACTAAAGCACGGACGTCGATTCATGGAGCGCCGGCCACTGCCGGGGTGTGACTGATGAGTAATACTCGTCGTCACTCGTCGTCGGTCGTCGGCGCGTGGATTAGCGGAGCGCGTTAGTCGTGTAATCACGTCGTCAGGCTAACTGTCGCCCACCCATCTACACACTACCGCCGTCCAGCCTGACTGCCTGCCGCTGTAGCACCTGTACCGCCCATCAGCGCATCACTCTCGGTTCCATCATCCTACCACCTGGCGCCCCGTCCGACCTTGCTCTGTAACACGGCTGAAAAAAACCTTAGATTTTTTGGGAGGGAGAGGAAATATTTAGGTTGCAAAGGTTTTTTAAAGGTTTTTAGGTTTTTTTGTAGTGTACAAAAGAAAAAAAATGGGACACGAATTTTAAGACCCAGGAAGAGCATCCTATGCACCATTTTCCATGTCACATAGTTTCTGTCGAGTGAATGACGTGGCGTCACATAACAAAAATCACGATTAAAATACGAAATTGGATTTGATTTGCACTATAAACTACACATCAAACAAAAAACACAATATATACACTTTAATTTTTTTACATGTTTTTGAAAAACATCTTTAAACCTGTAGTTTTTAAAACTAGTTTTAGCCCTGCTCTGTACGCCGCAGTTTGGCACATAGCTCTAAATATTTAAATAAACATGCATACATTATTATTTTCTGAAGCTTTATAATACAGTACGCCTCCAAATTCTTTTTGACACACTATAGATATATAAGCTAGATTACTATTATTATTATTATCATCACTATTATAGTTTTGAAATTTTTGAAAGTGCTAACGGTCACGAATTATGGAGGACATTAAGTCAAATCTTTTTACCTGTCCGCTAAATTAATCTCAAAACATGCACATTGATAATCCAGAAACACTATGAACACGTTTATTTACCATAAAGACAAAAAAAACAGACAGCAAGAAAAGACAGATATGTACGGATAAAAACACCGCCTATCTAATAAAATCGTCCATCATGAAAACAGCCTACAAATTAACATGACACAAAATTAAAATGATCAGTTACAAGTTTCATGGCGGATGACGTGTTAATAAAAACCGAGCAAAACATACTATCGCAACAATATGACAGAAACGACATAAAACATTGTTCGAAATACAATTTCTTGACATGTGCAGATGACGATAAAAATTTTCTCGCATCATAATTAAATGTGTAATATTAAGACGATTTATGTGAAATAAAACACTATTAACAGATTCCCATTTGTTATAATAAAAATGCTACGAATTACATTATTCCAACAAACTTTTAGTTCGTCAAATTATTAGTGCCTACCGAGGCGTATGAACTCGGCAAGCAAAACTAAGCAAAAAGTTTTTAACGGACTGCTTTAGGTACTTACTCCGTTTACACGCAATGAAATTGGCTTGAGGAGCGCACGACGAGTGCTCGTCGAGACAGCTCGTCGAGCCAGCTGTGTCGTGTAAACGGGGTATTGGTCCGGCGCAGAACCGCATCATTTGACTGCGGGGATCGAGGGACGGAACCGAAGCGTTGCGACATCAACGGGCGACAATTTATCGTCGAGACTTTCCGCCTTCCGATAGATCAGCCTCTGCTCTCCGCTCGTCGTCGTGTTGAAGCATGGATTTACTCGCCACTATACGACCACACGCAGTACGAAAACGTCGCCGGTGGTCTGGAGGGGGCGTGGTCAATCGCAAGCTGCCACCTGTTGCATCGTTCTTAAAAGCATTTCATGATGATCTGCGAACAACTTAAAACTGCGACATCAACGCTCGTCTATACACTGATGCACAGAAAAACTTATTATACGCATTCAGGTTCGTCCATACGTACGAGGGGCCGTCATAAAGTGAGCCTTGACCTATTACACTAAACCTATAATTTTGTTACAATCTATGCATCAGTTCTACTAACTCCTGTGAGTCTGCTGCGAATATGACGCCATTGTAATTTATAACGTCACAGAGCATTAAACAGAAACAATTCACAGCGTCATCGCAAAAAGTCTCCAGTCATTCATTATCGTGGATAGCGGTCATCACCATGATAAGATTTCAGATTTTAGAACACTGGGAAAAGGTAATTTTTCCACATGGGACATTTCTCCGGTTCCAATGTCGATATTTTTCAGTCTCCATCTTTTTTCTCGATCTTGCTACGTAGACGTAGACGTCTTTTATTCAGTTATCATGTCTGCTTGGGGAATGATGACAGTATAATACGCTAGTCGCAGTGCGTGACTTGCATTCCACACCATAAACCGTGAACCATAAAACATGACGCTTTTATTATAAAATGACTTTGTGACTATGTGACTTTAACTGTCATTTACAGGTGAGAGAAAAGTAGCTGTAACGAAATTCACCATCTCACATCAGACGCGTTTGCATGCCTTGCGAAAATTCTCACAGTTTTGTATTCGCTGCGCGCTAAGTGATATATACCGAAATAGTCATAGGCCTATACGTATAAGATATAATTGTACACTGAAGAGCGATAATTTAAATGTTGTACTTTAATCTGATCTGTGGGAAACACGTCGTTAAACCAGAGGCTTTGTTTCCTGTTCGCAGATCGGGCTAGCTGCAGAAAACAGTCCGAAAACGCAGCAATTTCCAGTGCAGATATTTACGCAGATCATCACGGCCACGGCAGAAGCAAGCATCAGACATGGCATCAATCATCGGTGAATCACTTTACGCGATGACAATACGCGCAACGTCACATAAGCTTACCGGCGGCCTTGTGGATGCTAGCCTATAGACGCGCGCGCGTGTGTGTGTGTGCATTATGTCGTCACGACGCCGTCAGTGTACCGTTATACTGCACGGCATGTCCACGTTCGTCGTCGTCGTCGCGGCGCTAAATGGACGGAAATTGTGGCGCAATATATCTTCGCCGCTGCACAAATAGAATTTACGCTGTCCATTAGAAGTCGACCGACCGGGCACCCGTACACCGGCCGCGGTCATATTAGAAAATTCTGACCAATTTCCGGCACGATGCATTAGCCGTGGACTGCATGCCGGTATATACGCCCGCCCGCGCCTTACCTGTTGACTTCCGGTTGACTTGATTTTCGACTCCGGGAGTCCGTCGGGGCCACCACCGGGACTTTTTCGCGGACGAATTATATGCTCCGCGGTGGTTTGATATGCGAGCAATGATTGCCACGGTTAAGTGAGACGCGACTGACCGTGAAAGAGGCACGCGGTTGGGATGGACGAATTTTTGAATCTGACCCGCTCTGGGGCGGTGAAGGCAGCGTTCTGTAACCGAATTATGGTCGAAGTGTTCGACGTAACAACGACAAAGTGTTCGCTAATCAGCCGCATCCACTCGTGCATTTGTCCCAGCAGTCTGTTCGTTGTTTTGTGCCTTGTTTGATTTCCTGTTCACGATGAAGCTAAGAGCAACTTAATTGTGGTACTGCCACCATTCGCTGCTGCAGCGCTCTATTTGCACCACTCGAGTTGCTCATTTCGTACACTGAAAAGAGAAAAAACGCAATATAAGAACGAATTGACTTCGCATAACTTCAGACGTTTATACGTTCGACTTGTAGAAACTCCGTCATGTGCTTTGTTTCACTTTAATATTTTACTGTATTGTTTCATTACTTAGTATATAATTATAATATACTTTAAAATGTGTTTGTGCTTGTGTTACTTGCTCGCGGTGCATGTACAAAAGCAGTCGATAAAGGAGTCAATCAATCAATCAAAATTATCAGCAAAATATAACAGCACAACAAAAAGTGATGGCTTTAAACAATTAAACACGTATAGAAAAAGTTGTAAACACCATAATGTACAGAACATAATGCAGTAGATTTTTCACAGTTTCGCCGCTTATTTTTTTGGCTCGCTCGACGGGGCTCAAACATTTTGCCGAACGCGGAACGTTTTGCTGCCTGGACTCATGTTTAGAGCATGCAGATAGACGTCAGACACAGAACTTGATTAGGACAGCGCTGTGGCTGCGTGGAGGGATTGACGTCTTCAAAAGTTCAGACGCGTGAGGGATCCCATATATTGCCGGAGAAAAAACAACAGCGGTAGGTATATACAAGGACAGGCGGTTTCGTTTTTTACTGTTCTGGCGAGTACTGCAGTGAAGTGACAATCTGAGCATTTCGTTGATGCCGCGGTTGGGGTACGATCAGGGCTAGAAAAATGGTCTGAAAAACTTAGATTTTTAGGTTTTTGAAAAACATTTAAAAACCTTAAAAGTCCAATTTTAGGTTTTAGGTACTTTTATTTGTTGTGAAATTTATTACAGTATTTTATATTTCAATTTATTATTGTGATTGTTGAGTTTATGACGTCAATTAAGTCAATATGCCGTTCACTCATAAGCGGGTGTATAAATGTTTTTGGGTCGTAATTTTGTGTACGGTGTTTATTGGAAACTAAACCAAAAAAGCCTTTAAAACCCATATAAAACCTTTAAAACTTTTTAAAAACCTAAAACCTAAACATTTTCTTTAAAAACCTACGTTTTTCTAGTCCTGGGCACGATGGCGCAACTAGACGAAAGCGTTGTTCTGAAAGGCACGCGTCGGCGTCGCTGTCTGTGGCAAACCTTAAAGGCGCGTATACAGAACGACGTAACTGCATGAACTGAACTGAACTGGCACAGTTTGGTTTTTGACGAACTGACCAATAAGCGAGCACGGCATTGGTTGACGCGTACGTGCGCGTAGTCACATAGTCACCGGCGCCGTTAGACGGTGCCTACTGTATGCATTACTGCTTAAATTGGTCAGTTTGTCAAAAAACTAAACCATGTCAGTTCAGTTCAGTTACGTCGCTCTGTAAGTGCCTTAACAACACAAACGTTGTACAGATTTCCCGCGTGTTGCTCCTTAGCGTTTGTCGTCGTCGTCGTCGTCGTCGTTGTAGACGAGGCTGGCTGCTGCTGCTGCTGTCCGTCCAGACTTGTCGCGTATTCATTGAGAAGCTGTGACAGCATCCGCAGCCGGGTATAGCGTACGCTGCGTCCGCAGCCGATACGGCGCCCCGCGCCCCGTGACCGACTCGCCCCTGCCCGGGCCGATATCCCCGTCTGACGTCCGGCGCGCGGCCACGAAATTAACTTCTGCTCCGCTAATTGATCGATCGCTTTCGACGCGATCCACGCTGCGCTGGCCGTCAATGCGGTAGGTCGGCGGCGGCCAAGGCGCGGTCCGTTCGTCCGTCCGTCCGTCCGTCCGGCGACCGATGGACGTTACGGGAATTCATATGAGGGCTCGACACAGGCGCCGACTACCGCGCGCCAGGAGGAGGCGAAACGGCGTCTGCAGACTCGGATCCGCGACAGCTTGAACGTCGGTGGACCGGATTCGACAGAAACGTCGGGACGAAGTAAAACGCTACCGCATGTTGAGAAACTACTGTTGAAGGCTGCATTTTTTTCTTGCTGTTGTTCTGTTTCCGCGTTTGTTTGCATTCAGTAATTAGAGCTACAGTACGTTTTTGTCGGATTTTAAGCGCTGGGCCTATAGTAACGTCTGCGTTGATATTCATATTCAATTCATACACGTGTACAGTGCATTCTGTATATTTAAATTTATAAGTAAATAAATTTAATTTATAAAGCGCACAATGTCAGCGAGAAATTCACTAAATCTGAGGCAAGCAGTCGGGTAAGTGTCTCACTTTTTAAGTGTCTCACTCATATCACGATGTGTCTATCATTTGTGGTGAATAAAGATGTTTGAAAAGTATATGTTTGATATATGTATGTATACATGGGGGAGTAGAACAATGTGTATTTTTTTCCACAATTATTTGCAAAATATTCAAATAGCAAAAATGAAGCACGTAAAATGACTTCAATCGCCCCGATTTATAGTTTTCGCTCTATCGCACACGAAGCACCGTCTTACTGATACAGAAATGGCTTAAAACATCATGATGTTCAGTTTTCCACCATGAGCTCCAGATTCGCGGACTCAATGCTAAATATCAATGTTGATAAATTGCCGACTGACGGCGAATTGAAATTCTAACAATTCGCGCACCTCCCGTAAACGGCGACATGCGACAACAAGCTGCTGCTGCTGCTGCTGCTGTGAATATGACGTCGTCCGCCCACCCCCCGCTGTGTGTCGCCACCAACAACAATGACGTCATATTCTCCTTATCCTGATCCTGCTTCCGCAGCCAGCCAACTGTGTCAAGTCGCTGTCATAGCAACAGGCTGACGCTGAGACGCGCATCTTCAGCATCTCAGCTGATTAGCCCAAAGCAAACTGCAGGATAATTTCACTCCACCCATATATTTATATACAACATCACAGATCAGTGTAGAAATAAATAAATTTCCGACACTTAAGCTTACGAACTGTCGCGCTGATATCGTTTTCGTCGAATATTACTATGTATAAATATTAATTTTTGATTTTATGATCGGGAGCACTTCAATAAATGCTACTGTAGCACTACGTCTATGTTTTAGCTTGCGTACTGTACATTTTATGTACAGCTGTTCATTTTAAATTTTCATCTGCACCAACTATCATAATACACAAAATTTCGAGACAGCTATCAACATCACCGGCAGCCGTACATGGAGCATGAACTGAAATTGGTTAGTCAACAGCTGATCACAATGCGCCGTTCGTTAAAGGACAAGAGCTCCGCACGCTAAATTGCTTAATCTAACTGTGATTATCTGTTTTAAAACAGGTCTACCATCGACTGACAACGAACAAGAAGTTGTCGGTATATTTTGTCACACATTCGTGGTAGCTGTAGTCGCTTGGTGTGGGTGACGGAGTGACGTCATAGGTTTGGCGTGCTGCAGGGATTAGGTCGGGTATTGCGGCGTGGACGGCTGGCGGCAGCCCGGGGATAGACGCAGCAACCTCCGAGGACCGATCGGACGTCCAGCTATCGCGCCGACGACAATCTCATTCAAATTTCACTGACATCGACGACGACGATGACGACGACGAATACTTCACCATAGGCCTACAGTGTCGCTGCTGTACGCTTCATACGCACAACGAGCTCCTGCAGTGGTGTTGGTATGATAATCCACAACGACATTGCATGCGCTCGGCTATCTGGCTCACCTTAACACAGTGTTCATCAACCGCGCATGCGGAGTCAAATATCGTGTTGATGATGAGCCACCGCCGTTTCGAAGCAGCGGGCTTTCTTTCAGTTAGAATTTTAATGGAAATAAATAAGTAAGTAAATAAGTAAAAAAGTAAAATCGTTTATACTAAGTCAGCTAGTATATACCGAATCTGAGGGACGTATTTGCATGATTTAAAAAGGAATTTCTAAGCCTAAGTCGGGGCGGGGTGGGACAATTGCTCCATTTTTACCATGCCGGTTAGATCACTGACAGAAGGCGACCCCACCGGGACGCCAACGTACGCCACCCAGTAGGTATAAAGGAGCTAGGACGTTTAATATTTGTCCACTAATTGACGTCGTGATCGCGACTCGGCATTGGTGTGATGATATCGACCCGTGTGTAGTACGTACGCCACGCGTGCCGACGACCATCTCTCAGACAGGCTTTCCGCGCCATCTTGCAGCGTCACCGGCTCCAATTAGGAAGGAAATGCGACGATGTGATGGGACGCAAAGTCGCCGGCGTAAGATCTTGCAGTGAAGGAGCTCGGGGCTTGTGAGAAGACGACACCCGACAGCCAATTAAAAGCCAATTTGATTCGTTGACGCGCCATTTCGCGGCCATCACTCATCTCGTTAGAGCCGCCAGCGCTGCAGCTGCTGTAGGGCCCAGCGGCGTTTTGGGTTAAAAAGTAAGCGGGGCAGAAAGTTGCAATTTTTCGACAAACTGCTACAGATTTCCGACAGAGGACATTAAGGGTGTTAAAAATTTAAATTTTGCCCACAAATCCCACCAAATTGGAATATTTTAGCCTTACCGTTTTGCATTTTTACATCAGAGTTTTTTAATAAAAAGAAAATTTTCTGACAGAGGAAAGTTTAAGGGACAAAAACGTTTCCCCATTTCGTCACAACGTTACTGATCGGATCTTGCGCTTGGCATTGACGCCAAATGACGGATACGAAAGCAAACCTGGCGTCCAGCCGTCGTACGTCGTATCCAAGGTTTCGCCGGCAATGTCAGATGATTCTTAAGAAGAAGCCTACAGAGCAACGTAACTGAACTGAACTGACAGGGTTTAGTTTTTGACGAAATGACCAATCGGCAAGCGCCAATGCATTGCAGTTAGGCACCGTCTAACGACTTACGTGACTACGCTCAGGTACGTATCAACCAATTGTGCCGTTGCTGCATGGACAACCCGTACGCTCATTATTTCTTACCTCCACCGAATAGCAAGACGACGAAGCCGTTATGTATTAGGTTTGCAGTGACTCGGTCGACTTTCGTCAAAATTTATGAAGGGATTTTGATAAAATTGTTGTAGTTGCAGAGGATTAGTTATAGAAACATATGGACCAGAAAAGAGAACCGTTTTGATAACAATCTGAATTCTATTGTGAATTCCAGATCATCATCCAGAATTTTTACAATTAGGAGATAACAGCTGCATCTTTTTGTAATCACCGTGTGGCGGCGCCATTCTCAGCAGAGATTTGAGATCTGTGCACAACGATCGCTTCTGTTTTCAACATCGAGCAGTCGGAAACGCAGGACGATAAATTTAATTTGATCCCGCATTTTTGTATTTACCGTATAACTTCGTCCGGTGTTTTTAGCCGACCGTACTTAAATAACGGCCGAGCACGGTTGTCGTCCGTCTGTCTGTCCGTCCGTTTGTCTGTCTGTAACGGATATATTGTGGCTATCTTTAGGTCGTAGGGGAAAACTTTAACACGAATAATTAGCCATGTGCGCTAAACTAAGGCATGCAAAATTTCAGCCATACAGTGCGAGGGAAACTTTCAAATTGAGGATTGAGTGAAGGGGTGTAGGAAATTTAATGAAAAACCGGCTATCTCGAAAACGGTGAGAGGTACGGCGATTTACGGCCAAGGTCACTAATCATCACTAATAGGATGTGTCGTACGCCTTGTCAGATGGAGTGAAAATCATTCATTTTGGATGACCTGTGCCGTTGATTTTCGCAATCGTCCGAATGCATGCGTTTCGACTGGTGGTATGGACATTTTAAACATCATATATAAACTTTTTAAGAAAATATTTTCACTGGGCTTTGTTAGACGCTTCCAAATCTATTTTACCCCCAGTATTGTGTGTTTACACTTTTTGTTCATTGTCAAATAGCAAAAGTTTGTGTGTTGTCGTGAATGCGTTGTGAAATGCAAAAATTCTCTAGGTGATCGAGCCTAATGTGGCCTAACTTTGTCATTGTTAGAAATAATTGAATAAGACTTTCTAGTTTTGTGTAGATTTAAACGCAAAATATGTGCGCAAAATGTCATTTAATATTTTCAAATTTAAAAAAAAATTAGAACACGGCAGGGTGGGGGGGGTAAATTTTTTGACTCTCACTCTATAGCCGCTTACATCCAATGCTATTCTAACGGTGTTCGTGATATGCCTGTAGCGCTGAATGGAAAGCGCTGAACGTGTTTGGTTTGAACGCGTGGAGTTAACGGCACGAGGCTCTCAGTGCGTAAGTAAACAGCATCATTTGCATCTTTAACAACGTGGTCGTCATGGCAACCGCATCAGCAGGCGGGCGGGCGTTCAGAGTGGGTCTCGTCTGCGTCGGGACGATCAGAGAGACGGACTAACAGACGGACAGACAAAGAAAACTGCGTAGTAGGCTGCAAGCAAGCAGAGTCTAGCGGCGAACGAACGACTGTTTATGAGTCGCTCCTGCTACTCGCAGACATGGCATCGCCACTGCAGCGTCCGCAGCTGCGTGGCGTGGGCGTGGCCGCTGCCTTGCGAGGACGCTGATTGGTCGACGCGGCGCCGTGACGTCAGCGCGGTGCTGATCTAGCGCTCCCGATGGACGCGTATGGCGGCGCACAGACGACGAATGCTAAATTAATCCGTGCAGCAAACGAGCGTGGAAGGAAGCAAACGAACGAAGGACGACGAAAGATGACGAAGCTGGTGCAGTGTCTGTAAGCATCCATGCATCATTGCACAAACGCAGCTTGTCGACATCATCATCATCGTCATCATCATTGAACAACGAGTGACGGCGATCTGTTGTAAGGGCTAAGAGATCTGTCTAGACCGCAGATACGAAGGATTTCGGTCAATTTCGTCACCCTGATCTGATCATTGGACTCCACGCAAGGTGCTGTCCGCAACAACGAATGAATGGTCGCAGACGCTGACGTCATGAATTCAGGTGAGCAATTATGTAAGAAGGATAAAACGTACATTTCCATGCAAAAATCAAAAATAGCTAAAAGTGGAATAGTTCTCGTCGTCGACGTTTTTGCATCATACAAAAGTATTGATCTTAAACGCGACCCAAAATTATTAAAGCTTGTTAATTTTCTTTGATTTTCGTACAATGTTCAAGACAACTACGCACGATGTTTGGTGAATGATAACAGATTGTTTAATGTAAAAAATAAACAAACGGATGGATTGTAATTTAGCATTGACTATTATTATTTGTCATTGAATTTATGAGTTTTTGTCATCGAAAATATATTAAGTTTGTTTAGCCATTCCCACCCGCACCACTCAGTGTACATAACCACATCGGCATATTAAAATCATTGGAGAAACTAACTTGAATTCATAATTCGACTCGAAACTCTAGTTGTAATATATTGTGGGCACTCGTGCACCAAACGAAACATTTGGTGGAGAGTTTCTCATGGCGCCATGCATTCACTGACATAAAACGTCGTTGACAATTTGTGCATGATTTGTGCATGTCTTTGTTAAAGAAAGCTTACAAGTCAAGAGTAAACATCTCTGGTATCAACCGTTATTGAATTTATTTGTTAGTTGCGGTTGTCGAATAAAAGACGACCTTGCAGCATTTTATGCACTGTGTCTGAACGAAGATTTTCCATATTGGTCATAAGAAGGATTATTAGATCTTAATAATTTTGATACCATAGTATAACTAGTGAACATAGCGTCACAAATCAAGTCGTCATAACGTCTGTCTGCACTACCTGGGCAAATTAGAACTTGAACAAAATATGCGTCAAAATGAACAATATTGCCGCGCGAAACTCAGAACTTTATCTTTTCGTGTCTGTGGCACCAAACAATCCTGACCTCACTCCGGTTGATTATTGTTTGTCCAATGCTATGCGTGCGTCCTTGCGTCTAACATTTCTTAAGCTATCTTTCTTCCACCTTAACTTTTTCTTCCCTTTTTCCTTTCCCTTTCCCTTTTCCTTCCTCTTTTCCTTTTCCTATCTTTCTTTTCCTCCCCCTTTCCCTTTCCCTTCTCAATACCTTTTTCCCCTTCCCCTTTTCGTTGCCTTTTTCTCTTTCCTCTTTTTCTTTCCTTTCCCCTTTCCCTTCCCCTTTCCCTTTCGTTTCCACTTTCCTTTACCTTCCTCTTTCCCTTTCCTTTACCTTCCTTTCCCCTTTCTCTTTCCCTTTCCCTTCCTTTTTCCTTTTTCTTTTCTTTCCTCTATACCTTTCCTCGATCTTTTTCTTTCTTTTCCCCTTTCTCTAACCCTTTGACGTTTTCCTTTTTCCCTTTCTCTTCACCTTTTTATTTCCTTTCCCCTTCCTTCTATTTATTTATACCTTTCATTCCTTTTCCCCATCCCTTTTCCCTTTTCATTTTCCTTTTTTCCTTTTCCCTCCCGCTTTTTTTCTCTTTCCCTTTTCCACCTTTCTTTCCGTGTCCACGTCTGTGCGTCCAATACTTGAGGCGCCATATCTCCATAAAGGTGCCAGATAGACGCATGGTCACTATGGACCACCCATAGGAAGTCGACCCCCAGGAGTTAAATGGTCACGTAACCGATGACTTCACGTGACCCCAGAAGGTCAAACTCGTGATCCCATCATCCTTGAGGCGCCACATTTCCATAACGGTGCAAGATAGTCGCATGGTGACGATGGATTTTAATAGTAAAGCGCTGATGACGAATCGAATGGTCTCGTGACTGACAATGTTTATTGTTTAGTTAAAGTAATACAGAAGGATGAAAGAATCATTGCTACTGTGCAGTTTAAAATTAAACTGTTTGGTTTATTCCTACCGGTCTAAACAGCTCACTGATTATATTTATATGGACATATAATGTAAAGTGTCGAAATGCATTGGACAGACTCTGTGTTCATATGAACACTATCTTGTGTTTGGGGTGTCATGCAGCAGCGAGTTTACCAGACGCCGTTTAAAAAAATAACGACAAAACGAAAGTAATTTCGTAAGAGGCGAAATTACTAATCGCCGTGATCGGTGCTGCCCCTGGTAAATCATAAGTAGGGAAGTCCAAATTTTGGTTTTGGTTGGGAGGTTCAACCCCCAAATATCCCCTTTCCGTGAAAATCTGAGCTCGCCATCTAATACAATGTGTCACTGGACCTCACAAATGTCTCTAAAAATAGCATTTAAATTCATCTAACGGTTTAAAACAGTGGCATGGTCATTAGGCTATTACGCAAAATCGTTCAGGCCCAATCTATAGCGTTGGAGTGCAGTCAAGTCCACGCAGAGCATGCTATAGGGCCCATGCAGAAATGGGTACTTACATGTATGTATGAGCAAAATCGTTTGCGCTGGAGCGATTTCACGATTTCGCCTAATAATGGCCATGCCACGAGTAGCCTGAACGTATATCAAATGTAAATTTTTCACGAACTTTTTTTGAATTGAAGCTACTGCAGAAAATCAGAAGAACAAACAGCTGCACAGACAAGCGGGATGCAACAGGAGCAACGCGGCCTCTTAGTGCATGGGGTGCCGTATAATAACACTCTATTAGTTCTCTTTAAAGGTCGACCAAAAGTGAAACTTTTACTTTCGACCAAAACCAAAAATGAAGAATGCCCCGAGTTTGGTGCTGCACTTCACACAGTAAGTCGATTATTACAATTAGACGTATCATGGGATAAACCATCGTGGGAGTCGCTCGTTTAAACTTTTCTGACAGTCTGGCTCTAACAAAATTCGACTCAAAT
>Ga0209671_1000431_pt1 | contig 27368 bp, 19 predicted proteins | sample WorMetHERISLAND2_2_FD_187401 | JGI IMG/M metagenome (GOLD analysis project Ga0209671, IMG submission 187401) | Marine gutless worms symbiont microbial communities from Max Planck institute for Marine Microbiology, Germany - Olavius geniculatus... | ecosystem: Host-associated > Annelida >...
GCAGAACGCCGCTGCACGGCTGATTTTCAAAGCTTGCCGTCGGGACCACATTCAGCCGTTACTGCGCAGATTACACTGGCTTCGGATGCCAGAACGTATTTCGTTTCGGCTGGCAGTGCTGGTGTATCGCTGCTTCCACGGCTCTGCACCTGGCTACCTGGCCTCAGATCTTCAGCGCGTGTCACACCTCAACGCACGTCGACGACTGCGCTCTTCGACTACATCAGCGCTGGTCGTTCCACGCACTGTGCGTGCTACCATTGGCGACCGCACCTTTCCAGCGACTGCTGCATCGGTCTGGAACAATCTGCCGGAGTCGGTCCGGTCGTCTCCGTCGTTGCAAGTTTTCCGGAGCAGACTGAAAACCGAACTTTTTGCCTGGTCTTACAATCATGACTAACAACGTCTCATTGCACTGACTACTATTACGTGACTTCACTGTCTAGGCTTATTGTTACGTGTCCTTGTAGTCTTAGGACTTAACGCCACGCTAAAGTTAATTCGTCCTTCATCATTATCATCATCATCAGTGTTAAAAGCAAGAGATAAAGTTACTTAACTCCACCGATAAAAAATGCATTTCAGAAATTTCGACCCGACCCAACCCGTGTCCATCTATGGGGTTTCTATCCTCAGGGAAAGGGGAAATTTAAAGGTTGAATCATACAGCATAAACTTGCACTTGCACACTTATGATTCACCAGGGGACAGCAACAATCAGCGATTTCGCTTTTGCTGAATTACTTTGGCCACTTGTAATTATTATATCCTAATTCGCGTCTGTTGGCAGGCTAAAAGCTATATACGGTAAACTTAAGCTGATGAGGGGATCGGCTGGAACATTAATCGTTGTAACCGAATAACGAGTGCAATTTAAAGTCTGATGATTTGTCATTCAACGACGGCGTAAACATGTCAACGCGTCCATACAGAAGCAGCCCCGTTATAATCGAAATTTTAAAGCAGATAGGCAACATTCCAGCGGGCATTGTGGCGCTGTAGCACTGTCGTTGGGTTATCTCTATCTATCCTTTCTTGGCGTCGCGTTGACTCGCGGTGTCAAGCGCTGAGCGTGACCGTTACGCTGTCACCGTCTTCAATAATGGCTTTTAGTCCCCCTCGGCTCGGCCCGGCTCTTTGCACGTGCTATAGCTATAGGAACCGTTAGGCTCTTGTGATAAACGTCAGTCAAAACGTGTGCGAACGCACAGGCAATGTTGTCTTCTCTGTCGTCTTCATATTGGATCAGCATGCTGCACCATGTCCCCACTTGACAGTAGCTATAGGAACCAGGGTTCAGGTGGTTCACAGACCGGGCTCCCCCCCGTTGAGCTCTTGGGGTCCGGAGCAGGGCGACACCAAAAATGAGGCTAGAAATAAGTAAAGTGATACAGTTGCACAGAGCATATGCACACGATTATCCATAGCAGGAGCGGTCATCGGAAAACACCAGAACCCATAAGAACTCTTGGCGTATGGGGCTTTCCCCAGATCCTACTGATGGAGCTAACGTTGCACCCCAGACCCTTATAGCTTTCGGAGAGGGATTTCGCTGCCTCGCTTCCATGCCTTCGGGCATCGCTACCAATCGCCCATAATTTGCTGTTGAACCAAGGCCCCTCAGAGCCTTGCTATCCTACTGCCTTCTGAATCGGTCCAGTTTACGTCTAGATCACATGTTTATCACAAGCGAAGGTGTCGGTCCAGTGTCGACATTATATGGGCTGTCCGCCTGACCATACAGGTAGGCCCTATAGGTCTACTGCAATCCGCAACACTGCAACTTTAACCAACCTTTTCAGCTGAAAATTCGCGGCCCGGTTACTTCTGCTTTGACGAACATTCACACTAACGTTGAGTTTTTCTGCGCCATTTTGTTTTCGAGTTTTGAGTCTGTATGCTACGTGATGAACAGACAGACGAAGGGACGGACGGACGGACGGGCAAGACCCGTACGCTAATGCGGCTTTTTACGACAGCCGCATAAATGATATGATATATAAATTATCATCCGACGAATGCAGATGTTTACATTTGGTTAACGTTAATAATCATAAACGCTGTTCTTTTTCTCGGCGTATCTTAAGCTGTTGAGCTAAATGGTGGCTGATTTGGCGGGTGACGCTATTTTTCGTCGAACAGTGTTTTGGAATTTCGGAAAATACAATAAACTACAACAAGCGACAATGGTTTTTTGAAACTAAGTATGCGTGACTCATTAAGGTGAGACGATGTCAGTCGTCACGCTACAGTGGAGTGAGATTTTGGGCACTTTTAACACTTCAGACACTATGGTGAGACCAGCAGGACTAAGTACTATCATGAAATAAGTATACTGTAAGTAAATAAGGAAGTAAATAAGATTATTTAGAAGGCGCAATTTAGCAATAGCCACAATGCGCCGCGCTCTCAACGCTGGAACAAAAATGTCTAACTGCCGTTTAAACTGTTCAAAGTTAATGTCAGTTTGTCTCAGATGAGCTGGCAGACTGTTCCACAACCTCGGACCTGCAATAGCAAAGCATCTGTTTCCATAGCTGCTGCAGGTCCTTTTGACGACGTGTCCTTGAGTTGGTTGAGCGCAGCTGACGACGACCTTCGTCGGAGACCAGCTGACAGTCGGCGGCCAGGTAAGGTGGAGCCATACCGGACAGTGACAAGTAGACCAGAGTGGCCATCTTGAAGTCCACCCGACGCCGAATCGGAAGCCAGTGCAGCTCCTGTAGCACCGGCGTTATGTGGTCATAGCGTCGAGCCCCCGACACCAAACGTGCAGCCGCATTCTGAACAGACTGCAGCCGGCTCAGTTAATGGACATCGATAGGGCAAAATGTAGGCTACAATTGACGTGAGGCGGCTTAACAACTGTGTTTGGAAGCGGGGTCAGGTATAGATTGGTGATGGCGCCGGTCGTTCCGAATCCGTGTAGCCTACAACTCTGAAGTGTGGACATTGGTCCTGTACAGCACGGAGTCCAGTTGACTGACTGACAGTCGAGTGGTTGATGTGTTAGTGGCCGTATTAGCACGGTTGAGTGGGTGGTAGAGAAACATTGTTGCTGTTGGTCACACACTGTGAGTGTGCAGTGTGCGTGCTAGTGCAATGCTAGACCTCCGTGTGAGTGGGACTCTTCACTGTATGTTTCACAGCGTCGTCGTCGGTGGGTGGCTCGTTGACCGTTATCAAGCCAAACTGCACTTACTTGGATTTGTTGTAGATTTGCTCTACAACAAGTCTGTATCAAATCAAAAATCTAAAACAAATCCACAACGTGTGAAGATGATGTCCCGCTTACGCTATCCAACAAATATACAAGAAATAGAAATAGTGGATTTTGGGCTTACAGCAGGTGCCTATAGGACGTTGAAAGTTGCAAAAGGCTAAATCTTGTATACAGCTTTTTATGAGAAACCAATGGCAGAGCTACGGAGCGTTACCTGCCGTATGGGATCATACGGTGTAATTGCCACTCGACACAGGTGAACGCGCCCCATCTTCGTCTAAGCCATACAGGTCAGTACTAGATTTGCTTATCCCAGAGGGATGAAAGGCTGAGTTGAACTTGGTGTTGGTTATATACATGAACCTAGCTGCTTTGTCACCCATCCAAGTAGTAATTAACTACTCGATAGTGATCCGATCGAGAGTCGAACCCAACCTATGGATCGTACGTCGGGCACCCTACCGTTACGCCACTAAACACCCCAACTTATGATTTCTGTGGATAGATGGACGCTTAGGCGGCTCAACGCTGAAAAGTGAGTAGGCTTGACAATTTAGACTGATGTCCTGTGTCCACCATTTCAGTGTGATGTGAATCTCAAACACGTGGCCGATAGCCAACAAGTCTCTGAACATTGGTATAAGCCCAGATTCCACTCACTTCGTTTTATCGTGGACTTGATGGACAGCAAGTCGTACAGCAGTTAAGCTACACAGCATCTTGACGTGTCAGAATATTGTGGATTTCTTATGGGCTTTTGATTTTTTATGGCCAACTTAATTGTAGCCTAATTGTAAAAGTTGTTGTAGATTTGCTGCACTAGTAGAATTTCAATTTTTGGTGGATTTGTTGTGCTGCGTGTTGTATCATAAGTATACAAGAAATCAGTTAAGTGGAGTTTCGTTTATCACACACCCACCAGCTGTCAAGTTCGTACTCATTTTTCATCGCTGAGCGTCCATCTATTCCCAGAAGTCGCTGATAAGCTGCAGGCTGTGATGTAGCGTCACATGTGTATTAATTTATACCACTCCTGCTGTATTTGATAATTCAGATTTTGTGCGACTGGCAAACAGTAGGCATAACTCTGTAACTTGCGGCTTGGTCGAAACTGTGCTGTGCAGAATATTAACAGAAAAAAATTTAATGCACAAATATGGAGGTAGCTCTTTTGCGGTTTCAAGTTTGTGTTCTGGGTGTTCTCGTCCTGGACAGGAAAATGTACTTGACGACTGCAGAATGCAGATCTATTGGCTGTTTGTTGTCCTGTAGGATCATCGGCTATGGCACACTTCATACTTGTGGGTTTCAACAGCTTATGACATTGACTTTTCATTTTGACTTGGAAATGATGTCTTAGAGTCATATTATACAAGTATTGTTTGTTCGTTACACGGGTTGTCTATCACCTAGGCCTATGCACCAAGTTCGTTCTTGTTTTTTAAAGACAAAATAGCCACACGCGTCGTGACCATTATAGCTTAAACTATTTCGTGTTTTTGAGCACGAATACGTCATTGGTAACGTTATTAGCAACTTAGGGCACTAAGCGCGTTTCATTCTTGCGTTAAGCTTTTCCACATAATCACGTACAGTCTGCTCAGATGTTAGTAGTGCAGTTTAGAGAGATCTACTAAGGGATTTTAGTGGTTTTTTCATTGTTTACTCACCAATGTTCACAGTAATTAGTTGTGATCATGTTAATACTGCACATCACACCAGGGTGAATTAAATTCTTGGGTGATGAGTTAGGAGTGCCATGCTCTGAATGCGTGAATTCAGTTTATTATCGCTTGCTTGTATGTTCTTCAGGCGTCTGTTCACGGCTGGCTGACGTGACATTGTGTGAGCTAGCTTTTATGGTCAAGGCCATCGCGTGCATTCTCTGCTTTACCCATTTCATCGCTGGCATTGATATGCTCGATAATTTTCAACATTCAGTCTACTTACTTACTGCAGCCGTTAAAGTAGCCTTATGACGTAGTCTTGTACTTGTACTTGAACCCTCAGTGTCCTTGGTGCAGCTTTGTAAAAACACTTTGGGTGGTTTACATGGGTACATTGGAACCGCAGTATAGGCCCCGTCAGTTGCAATAGAATAACTGGAAACGGTCGTCGTTGAGTCTGTTTCATTTGGTTGCTTGCTGAAAACTTGTAGTGTATAGCTTCGTGTAATGCAATAGGCCTACAAGAAAACAGCTCTTGTAGTGCTGTAGTGCACCAGTGTGAACCTCATTAGTACTTGGTATATACTTAGACTGTCTATCTCTTTTGGGTGCTGTTAGCTTTGTTTGCTGTTTACTAACTGCGATGCTACAGTCTCATTTTATATCTAGCATCAAGCCGTACTTTGTAGTCTATTTGTCGTTCAGTTTGTGTTGCTTTTTGTGTTTTATTGTCGTTTCTTTTCTTTTTCTTTTTTTCTGTACTTCGTGTTCGATGAAATAATAAATATATATAATATTATAATTTTCTGTCCATGTGCGCTAAACGTTTGTTGCCAAATTATAGTATTTCCGTATACAGGGACAACGTGTGAATCAAAACGCAGAAGATGCCAAGAAGGATATAGAATGCCGAAGAGTCCCTTACCCAACCGACTAGGAAGTCTGGGGAGCATTGTAAACGCATTTTTGGAAAATTTTAGCAGCCAAAATAGCTCTTCGGATAATCTTAGGTTTACCCAGCTGTCGTTCTCTGAACTTGTAGGCTACTGTATTACTATTGACCTTGAAGTAAGGTGTGATACTAAAGCAATACTTTTCTGATTACTTGATTGAATAATTGATTATGCACTGTTTGTGTTCAGTATGTCGCGGCACAAGCTTCGGTCTATCTCACAGTGCCGGTCACTACGATCAGTATCGAGTGCGCTACACCAACTGTACCTATGTCGACGGCAATCTGGAACTGGTCTACCTGACCAACACCAGCTATGACATGTCGTTCCTGCAACACATCCGCGAGGTGACCGGCTACGTGCTGATCATCACCTGCTACATGGACTACATCCCGCTGACCAGTCTGAGAGTGATCCGTGGTAGGTCACTGTATGAGCACGATGGACGCTATTTCAGCCTGTACTTGGCACTCAACTATGACGCCAACAATAACGGCGTTGGCCTGAAGGAACTTCGACTTACCTCGCTTCATGGTTGGTGCTTTGCTCTTTGTCTGTTTTGATGTAATCTGAAACCAATTTGATACGGACCTATCGCCATTGTCACATTTTCATTGTGAATCGGAAGCACTGTGATGCTGCAAAAGGCTGCAGTGGTAAACAGTTCAGTTTTAAGCCTGGATTTAAAAGTGCCAAAAATACTAGCTGATCTAGTGTTTGCAGCACTTGTTCCTAAGAGTAGTAGCAGCGACGAAGAAGGAACGAGACGAGAAAGTAGATCTTGATCTTATGATGAATCTTAGACTACACATAACTCAGCTAGCCGACCATTATTTCATCAGTCTATTGCGGGTTTAATCGTTAGATTTTACCTGTGTTTTAGATGCGTGTAGAGCGTAGACTGTGTGAAGGTCTTAAGATGTGTTCAGTCTACACTACATAACGCATAGAACTTTTAATGATGATTTTGATGATCCTGCCTTAGATCTCTTCTAGGAACAGTCAGCAGCGTAGTGGTAAAAATGTTAAAAAAAATTTTAAAACGTTTATAAACGCTTTGTCATGAAAAAAATAAAACACGTTTGTAAACTTCATAAAAAACTGAACTTTCCTCGTTTTATTTTTTTCATGTACCAGGTATTGACATTAAAACCAAAATTTCAGAGTTTCAGTAATAGGCTGTTATAGTGCTGTTTTGAATACAACATGCTATATTATTCATCTCATCAGCAGCACTTTGATTTTTCTAAGAAATATTTTGATTTAACTCTGTTTTTAGACTGAACGTTTTTAAAAGAATAACAACAGAATGTGGATGTTATTTTCTGCCATTGTCACTGCACAGTTTAGCACTGATGTATGGATTTGTTGATGCATGTTTTCAGAGATCTTCTCTGGCAGTGTGTTTCTTTTCCACAACAATTACCTGTGTTATGACGACACGATAGAATGGAGAGACATATTGTCTGGTGAAGGTGCTGAGGTCGTGGCCGAAAGACCGCGTTCACGTAACTGTGAGTTAAATTCGTCGTGTTTTTGTTTTTGCATTTTCTTTTATTCATTTCTTTGCATTAAGTAATGCTCGTCTGTAACTGTATATTGTATTTGGATGCAGACTAGCTGCAGGCACTTTTGACCTAATGCAGTCTACTGGTTTCTTGTCTGTTTTAATAATGGTCTATTGTATAATATTCAAACTCGAAAGCAAGCTGCAAGCAAGCATCTTTATTGTGCTCAAAGTGATTAAATTAGCGGCATGTCAGAAAAATACAGCTTATTATCAAACCTGATATAATGTTTTCTTTACCTATGGGCTTTTATGTCAATCATTGGTAGAATATGGTGGCAAATTAATTTCAGATGCATGTAGAAAACTGCTTAAGGCTAGCAGGTTTTCTGTTGTGTTAAATATGATGATGATGTAATAGAGTTTAGCTATGTAAACATCGAATGTAGTTGTGACATGCAGCACATTAGCAGGAGAATGTACATGATGTCCATTTGTAGTCTGGGTTGGCCGTGTGTAAAGTGGGACTTTCTGGAGAATGGGAACCATTTTATGGGCTGTTCTTTGGTGGATGGATGCTTTCTTTGCTTAAGTAGTTCTATCCCGTCATCAGTCATAACACTGTCATGTCCAGTCTGTTTATAAACAAAGTTTTCTAGCTGGGAAATGTTAACTTTTGCTCTTTATTGTAGCAACGTTGCCGCATCACAATCGTGCATTTGTGCTGTAGTTTGTTGTAAAGATGCAGTTGATATTTTGTTATTGCTTGACTCGTTAGAGTTGCATACTGCTGTTACTACTACAGGTGGAAGATGCCATCCGTCTTGTATGAATTTCGGCCAGCTGAACTGTTGGGGCTCCGGCGCAGACCAGTGCCAGAAACGTGAGTTTATTTCTTCTAAACCTTATAGCAAATGTGTATATGTGGCAGTAGCAGGGATGCATTTAAGAATGTGAAGGGGTGGTCTGCGTATACATTTCCAATGTATCAGAAGTGTCCAAACGTTGTTTAAACTTTTGGCTTAGAATGTGTCCCAAAACTATCATATTTTGACAAATTGTTGACCAAATTTTATAATATTGCATGTCATAAAGAGAGACAGGTGCAAACTTCTCCCCCTTCTAAAATACACCTTTGGTAGTTGGTGTATTTTTGTGTAGTGATTGTGGTGAACTTTGTCATTACAAAGTACTTAGGCACACTGTTAATGGCACTTGACTGATTATGGCATTTTCCTGTTGGATGTGTGCACAAGGCAATGCTGGCAGAGAGTGCTGTAATTGATAATGCACTCATCCAGATTTTCGCTAGTAATGTTGAGTAGTTTGCACACAACCACTTGACCAGTGACCACGTACAGACTCCATACAAATGAAAATTGTTATGTGATCATCCTAATAGGCCACGTTATGGGTCTTGCCCGTTTGTCTGTTTGTCTGTCCGTCTGTCTGTCTGTTTATTTTTTATGCCATGTGCTTCCTACCTTGAGAATGTTAGGCATAGAAAAAGTTGATAACCTAGTTGGAGTGAGCGTTCCCAAGTCAAGAGTGACCAACATGTGTGCCATTTTTCAGTTTAAAATGTCAGTTGTAACCATGTCGCTCAGAAGTCACCGGATAATCAATGCATATCTCGTGTAGCTGTTTTTCAGTTCAATATAAATCTAATTTTTTATACCATTTGTATCAATTTTATTTTCCTTGCTTGTTTTCTTACCATCCCTTTGTCTGATATATCACGTACGTAGACAAATTTACGTGTCTTTGGTGCACATTGCAGTGACGCGGCTGTCGTGCAGTCCACAGTGTGATGGTCGATGCTTTGGACCGCTACCAAACCAATGCTGTCATCGCGAGTGTGCCGCTGGATGCACCGGTCGCACCAAAGCCATGTGCTGGGTATGACTTGGACTGACTGTGTACTATAGAGATTAATATTGGCATTTAGGTTGTATGCGTGTGTGTTTGTGAATACTTGGTTTGATAACATTACATTTCTCTGTGTGTGTCTTAGTTTATTTTAGTTGTTTACGTTTTTATACTGTTAGTTTGATTCTTTGCTTTTTTTTGTTGTAATTGTTGTTGTCAATGCTAGTGCAAGTAATTGCCTAGAAAGACTTGTCTTTGAAATGACTTGTAATGTAGATATAAAACTCTTCACTTTCTTGCTCATTTACTTACTCACCAGTTGCTCATTCATTTCAGTCTTAAGCCAAGAAAGCAAAAGGTGTATAGTACAATGTCCGAAGATACTGATCATAATTGATGCCATTCAGTGCTTTGATGCAGTTGATTGGAATGTAATCTACAGGCTATAAAAGATCAGTTTAGTTTGCTGGTTAGACGGTTTCTGTCACTGATTCTAGTTTGTGAATTTTTGAAATACGTTATTGTTGCAGTTAACTGTCAGTGTTTGACTTGCTAAATGGTTGTTTGTAGTAAATATTGTCTGGATATCAATGTACAGGCATGCAGAAACTTTGACAATGACAACCTGTGTGAAAACTTCTGTCCACATGAATACATCTACAGTTCAACTCTGTTCAAGATGGTGCCAAACCCTAACGCCAAATACACCTATGGATCTCTGTGTGTTGACAAATGCCCATGTAAGTTGCCTTGAACAGTGTAAGCAAACGATGCAGTTTTGGTTTATCAAAGGTGTTTTGAAACAAATATATGCTTTTTCTGAAGTGTGCCAAGCAGAAAGTTAACCCTTCTGACTCACTCACTGACTCACGTGACTTTCAGTGTGATTTACTAATGTATGCAATAGCGCAGTATGTGCATGTTAAATTGTTGTATAGCGCAGTGGCATGGCATCAGCCATACTGTGGGGAACGTCATGGTTTGACTGTCATCACTGCAATATGAATGACATTTGGCTAATGGCTGTGAGCTGGTATGATCAGTAACTTATTGCAGGCATAAAAGCTGGAAAGGTAATGGCAAGTAAATGAAGAAGTGTGGGTGTGGATGTCAGCTTGCTGCTGCCTTAAGACTGAGAACTTGAGATATTTAGCGGTTGCCCGACGATCACACTAGTGTGATGCTAAGTTGATCTTCTTCCTTGCTTTATTCTGCACTGGCACTCATATCGTCTATGTCTACCATGTTGTCTACAGCGAGATAACATGTCGATAATCTACTGGTGCAGTCATGCATGACTGACCGAACATTTGTGTAGGCCACACGACCGACCGTCGGCCAGCATAGAATAAGTGGTTAAACCACTGTTCGGAATGGACAAATTCGTTTATCGCACACTCATTCTATTCCGCACTGTAGTCGTGGTTTGATGTGCACGTAGTGTGTACTGCATCATATTTAGGGCTGACGTTTGTGTGTGTGTGTGTGTGGTTATTTCAGCACACCTGATTGCCGATCGAGGTGCCTGTGTGCAAGACTGCGGGGCTGGTCGTATAGCAGGCCCAGACAACAAGTGTGTCGATTGCGATGGACCGTGCCCTAAAGGTAGGAAATAGTCCACCTATTAAAAGTGCAGAAATAAAAGTTGCATAAAGTGTTACTGCAGTTGAGAATTAGATTCACGAATTGCCATTATGTGTACAGTGTGCATGTTGACTGGCGCACAGTGTAATTCTGTATAACTGGGTTGTTGACTGCTTCAGTGTGGTACAAAGTTTTGAACTTGGCATTGCTGTCATATCTTGTCATATCATAATTAAAATTTATAGATGGTGTCTTCACTGCTTGAATTAGTGACCATCGGCAGGTTGGTTATGTAACCAGCCAAGCAGGTCAACTCAGCCAGGCCATCCCTCCATGGGGAGTGGAGTAAGTACCAGTGAAAGATGGGACATAAGCAGACACACAACATGATGCACTAGCCCCACATCTGTGATCTGGCAGTGTAAGCTGGTGTCTGACTGAGGGATAAGGAAATGTATCATCACCGCCCTATGGGTCTTACTGGCTTGAGAAGGATTTTGTGTATTACGTTATATGCAGTGCTTCTAGTCTATTAAATAAAAAGATTACGAGTTTATTACAACTTTAGTACGTTAGTACTAGAAGTTTGTTGTGAAGTCATAACTGACCATGAACAGTTAAAAGTCATGATGAACTAGTACTGCATGTTATTGCTTGTGTAATGGGTTTGTTAACATTAGACCAATTCTAATGGCATGCAATACTCGAACTGGGTTTCTGTTTAAACGAAATTACTTGTGTCATAGATACCAGAGTGAAGAATCTGTTGTACTATAGATATTGTTTTTTTTGTATTGTATTGCTTTGACAGCGTGTGCATTTCCTTATGATTTCATGAACAAAGAAAACAGCCGAAACCTGACTGGCTGTACAATTGTTCAAGGTCACCTTAAGATTCTGGACTCAACATTTGATGGGTAAGTCTGTTTTATTTAAAGCATTTGAAACCTAATAATTGTCGCAGTCAGTATTTGCATATTTTTGCATGATCTTTTCCTGTTATGTCTACTTGTGTGCAATAGAGTTGTAATTTTATTCTGTAAAAATTTCAGTTTAGTATGTTTAATGATTTTGTAATGGAAACGCTGAAAACAGATATACTAAGTGGCACTAAAAACGTGCTGAACTTCATGTAACTGTAACAGCACGTATAATTTATGGAGAAAAAATTTTCTTTTGCACGTTTGTAGATCAATATGTACTCTTATTTACTTAGAAATTTCAGTGATGTCATTAATGATGCCACGGAATTTTTCAGTGCTACAGTTTGAATTTATCAAAGGAACATTATAAAGTTGCACTTTATAATGCATGTGATTGTGTTAACAGCCATAGTTTGTGTATTTGTTAATTTTGCAGTGACAGCTATTACAATATTCCTCCAATGTCAGTTAAAGATCTGTCAGTGCTGGAAACAGTGAAGGAGGTAACGGAATTTGTCTTAGTCCAAGCCTCACATCCGCAGTTCCGCAGCTTGTCTTTTCTGAGGAATCTTGAAGTTATACATGGCCGCAAACTTGGCAGGTTAACAGAGTTGCATTTTTAAACGTTTTCTCTCTGCATTTGATACAGGTGTATCTGTTGTTTAAAAACACTGGTAAGACTTTTGCTGTGTGCTTTATTGACTGCATTTATGTTATTGATGTATTAATTATAATAATAATATTATGAGTTGCTGTAACTCCTTATACAAGTAGGTTAAATATATTGATACTTATTTTATATGTTGTTGAAGCAAATGTTTAGTTTTTAAAATGCATTCATTAATAAAATGTTTAGCATGTACTACAAACAGATGGACAACAGCTTTGTCGAAGCACTGAATCAAATGAAGATATTTAATGAATAGAAAGATTTGAAAAGAGTAAACTAAATAAATATAAGAATAGTAATTTTGACAAAGCCACAGATATGTTTGCTTTAGTTATTTATGCATTATTATATTCTTGTGTTTAATAACTTGACAGTGGTGGTACGTCTCTGCAAGTCTTCCAGACGAGTGTTGACATGCTAGGCCTGGTATCTCTGCGCGAAGTGCGCAACGGTCACATCTACATTGCTAACAACTCACGTCTCTGCTATGCGTCAAGCGTCAGGTGGACAAATATTCGTATGATGTCCACTACGCAGAATATCCTCATTCAGTACAACCGCAATCATTCGCAGTGTGGTCAGTTTTTTGACTGTGTTTCTCTTTGTTACTATTGGTGTTGGTTTGATTTTGCTATTGGTACCTTGCAGTGCTAAGAATTAGCTCGTTACACTTTATACGTTGTCAGAAAGTAGCATCAAAGTCTATATGAGTGCATGATCAACTGGTCATCTAGCAGCGATCATTCTTTCTTGATACTTTTGTTCAGTCAGCTGCTTTCCATTGTCATGGCAGGTTCTGCTGTTTATTTTACAATAATCGTTAGACCCCTACTGTGAAGTTTATTTTGTTGCTCATTAGTACTGTTATTTTTTTGGCTCAGATTTTACAGAATAGTAGAGAATTCTGGCTTCTGTCACTAAATACTCTGTTGAATTATTATGTATCTTACTATAATGTGTGGACAGTTTGTCTGTCTGTCTGTCTGTCTGTCTGTCCGTTTGTCACCCCTCTGGCACCTTCTGCGTTGCATGGTCGTGGACCCCGACCATGGCGTTTGAATCCTTTGGCCTTAGGTACTGGTATGTGTGCCCCCACCTAAGCCACTTTGCCCCTCACCTCCCTCCATGGGCAGCTTGATGGAGGTTGAGTTGCTGGCCGGCCATCAGTATAGTGCTTAGCGCAGTGTGTAGTGCTTCGTAGCACCATCTGGCAAATGAAGGTCACTTAAAGGCCCTCCTTGCGTAGTGGGAACTTTGCTGCCCTGGTAGTAGATTCTAATTGGTTCTGTCATATAAGCAGTAGACTTAGCTGTCACACAAACCATGTCGTTTTGTTTTGTGTACTCTTTATCTTTATATGCTGCCAAATGCATGCGATATATGGGTTTTTAATGTGAAATAAACACACTGGATGACTGCTTGATAGATTGATATGTGTGTTGCAGTGGAGGACAATGAAGTCTGTTCACCAGAATGCTCTGACGATGGCTGCTGGGGTCCACTGGATGACCAGTGTGTTTCCTGTCGCAGTTACCGACTCGGTCGACAGTGTCTTAGTCGGTGCGAGGCTTTGACTGGCGTGTACACTAGTGGACCACAAGAATGCCGGCATTGCCATCCTGAATGTCAGAATAACTGCACTGGAGATGTGAGTTTTTCTGTGTTGAAATACAGCTAACAGTGATTGAACAGTTTGTCAAGTACTACTCGGTTATATTTCTGGAGGGTAAAACTACGTGGTTCTGTGACAGTGGCTGCGAGTATGTAAGTTTTTAGTCTCAAACTGATTATAAGAACGATGCATATCTTAGTCATGTTAATGTTCAGCATGACATTCAAATAAGAGGCTGGGCAGTGCTGTGTATGGCTGCCATTGCCATTTAGGTGGATCTGCTGCTCAAGCCAATTGGCTTGGTGCAAAGTCTGGCAGCTTGGTGAACTCTTGCAGTGTCTGTGCCATGATTACAGCATTACGAATGTTCTCATGACTATTACTATTACTGTCACCAGGTACTATTATTTTTCTAATGGTAAGCTGTTGAAGATTTGAATTTTATTTAATGTTTAGTCGTTAGAAGTATTTGTTGCCTTCTGACAGCAGTCGTATATTAGTGTCAGCATTCGTAATATTACACTGAGTTAAGTGAGCTGTGTGCACTGCAGGGTCCGGGCCAGTGTGACAGTTGTCGCAATGCCCGTGACGGTCCGTACTGCGTGTCTGAGTGTCCAGTCTCCAAGTATCGCGATGAGAATGGCATCTGTCAGGACTGTCATCCAAACTGCGCTGCGAGCACTGGATGCACTGGTCCTCGGAACAGCATCGGCGATGGTGCATGCAGATCCTGCCCCCTGGTGGTCGTCTCGGACGATGATCCAAACAACGTGACACAGTGCTTGCATGCTGACTCTCAGTGTGATGATGGCTACTACAAACACAACTTTGCTCCAGTGCCCGGCGTTATGGTATAAATGATGATCATTTTTTGCTTCACGTTTCATCTGTATGTTCGCGGCTTGGTTTAGCGGCTGAATGCTTTGTGTTCAATCAATTAAAGGTACCTTATCCGAGGCCTAGTTAATACTTGAATGGGTGACCAACTGACCATTGGCAAAATAGTAATACAATTTTGATATAGAAACAGGCACTCGGGCTAACTCAGCCTGGCTGTCATTCGTGGTATGTGTATTTAGTACCAGCAATAGCTGGGGTGTAAACAGGTGCACTGAATGATGTAGTGTAGACTTGTGTCCAGCTGCGAGCCAAGAAAGTGGAGATGAGCATCACTCTTCGGGAAGGACTTTACAATTTTTACATTCTATCACATAACTGAAAATGCCGAAACTGTGGATTTGTGCGTGTGTTGAAGGCATGCATTCGGTGTCACTCTGAATGCCGAACGTGCATTGGGCAAGGATTATCATTCTGCACCTCGTGCGCTCACTATGAACAAGAGAATCGCTGCATTGCCAGATGCTCATCGGACTATTACGTTGATAGAAGGTCAGCCATGGGCAGTGGAGTGGGTCAGTGCAAACGCTGCAATTCTCGCTGTCTGACATGCTCAGGACCCTCCGCTGGCGACTGCGTTACTTGTGTCGAATACAAGCTCTACTATGACCGTGCACATGGAGATGTAGACATGCGGGTATGCTCCTACTTCTGCTGTGGTACTTAGTGGCGGATTCAGGGGGGTGGGGGCGGCTGCCCCTCCCCTATTGTCCGGATGCATCTTAAAACAAGTGAAAATTTTGCACGAAAATGCATTATTTTTGCCTAAAATCTTCTGGGGAAGGGGTATAGCCTCCTCCCCAGAGCCTACCCCTTACTCTTCTGCCCCCTTATTCCAAATATCTGGATCTGCCGCTGGTGCTGCTGTCATTGATTTCGGTAAAGTAGCATGCTTATGCAGTCAACTGTTATCTATTTTATTTTATCATCATTTTAGCATAGCTTAATGACATGGCCTTACGTCAGTTTTTTTGGTTTTCTCAATGTTTTTAAAATATTTTTGTTGTTGTAGCTAAATAGCATTGATATTGCAGGCTTTATTGATGTAAGCAGTTACTTTTAACGTTGTTATGGCATGAAATAACCTTTTGTATGCTGATGTGTCATTAACAAACTACTCACTGGTACTGCTGCATTCAATTTTTGTTTCAGTTCAACATTTAGTTTGTGCCGGGTTCACACAGGTGAACTTTCAGGCATTGTTTGGGCAAGGCATTTTGCAGGGTACCTAATGGCATAATTGCAGAAAAGTCTAACGATGGCATGTATTGTTTTTGCTGTCTGCACTGCTGAAATATTGGCTGTAATTGCAGCCTGTTTGCAGTTTGTGTTAATGTGTTTGTGTAATTTGCAGTTTAATTGTACAGAGAAATGTCCAGACTTTGCACCATACACAGAGGCGTCCAAGAAAGGCAACGAGACAGAAATCGTATGCGTGTCCCAACCCAGCTATTACAAGTAAGATTGCTATCTGTGCTGTGCATGTGTTGAATGGAGATGTTTAGCAAACATTTTGTGGAGTGTGGCCTGTAGATCGTGGACCTGTGTAGGCAGCTTATATGGGCCTTGCTTTAGCATGTACTGGGTTTGCTTGCCAATTGAATGACGGCAGAGAATTCGTTGCTAGTTATTAACTTGACAGGCAGATCTTGGGGAAGGCTGCAGTAGTTGATTCAGGCAATAGCTGCCTAACTGTGCTTTGAAAAACACAGCTGTCGGTCTGATCAGTCAATCAGATTCTTCATAGTAAATTTTAATAATGTCAGGTCAGGTACGTCCCATCTATGGTCTTTTTTTCTGAGGACAAGTAACGGTTGCAAAAACACTGTTTTTTAAAGCCCAACTTGGTGGGCTGCCATGGGAGTCTAGTTTATCGTGACAAAATTTGCGGGGTTTTTCCTCGAACGAGGGCATCAAAGAGGGGTACCCCCCTTAAAAGACGTTATTTTGCCGTTATTGACTCATATAGTGTGAAAATGGTTGCATATAGGTACAGACATGCTGCTTATCATAACAAGCACTGGTGACAGGCTTTTTAGATTTATCAACGTTGATGATCTTGAACAACCTTGAACTCCCAAAAAGGGGTTTTTAGTGTATTTGCAATTTTTGGATGCAGTGCACATTTCAACACTGAATTGCAAAGAAATGGCTGGAGATAGACCAAGACAACCTTCATATGAAATTTTCAGCACTAAACGTAGATTTTAGCAGTCCAGGTCCCGACCTTCTAGGTTCAAGGAGGCTGGCACAGGCAGGTGTCAGCTACCGCCCTAAAAAGTGGTTATTTTACCGCAATTATCTTGTGTAAATTATCTGTGAAAACGGTTGCAGATAGGCACAGACATGCTGCTCATCATAACAAGCAATAGCGACAAGCTTTTTATTGGTGTCAACGTCGATGACCTTGAGTGACCTTGAACCTCCAAAATAGGGGGTTTTTAGTGAATTTTTTGCGATTTTTGGCTGCGACACACATTTTAAGAGTGAATTGCGCCAAAATGGCTGGAGAATGGAGATGGACCTGGACAACCTGTGTATGACATTTTTTGCATAGGACGTACATTTCAAAGTTTCAATCTCTTAAATTCAAGGAGTCTTCCATATGGATGCCTTAAATTTAAGTACTTTTCCAAGATGCATGTATATCTTATTGCTATAGGCCTACACTGATTGCCACAGTGGCAGGACCGCTGCTATCGTGCATCAAGTGAGCTTTGCTCAAATTACTTGTGGGGTTTTATTGGGTGTTTTTTGGGTTTTGTTTTATTGTTTTTTTTGGTTAAACTGGTTTTTGTACAAAGGCCCAGCTTTGGAATTTGTACAGGTTTTCAGTTGGTTGGTCCATGTGAGTTTCTGTTTGCATAAAATATACCAATATTGGCAAATTTGTAGGTTTAAATCTGTCATAAACTTAGTCATAATAAAATATTCTGTTATTACTGAAACAAGAAACTGAACTGGATTAAGTTTGGGGTGAATTTTTGGGGTAGGTTTTTAGCACGTTTTTTTGTGTGTAAAATCCACTGGTTTTGGGGTAGGCCCCTATCTGCTTGGGTGTCACAACCCTGACGAGTGATGAAAGTATGGCGTGTGATGTGTGATGTAGAAAAAGACTCGTTATCATTACTGCTGTGTCAGCGGGTGCATCAGCGCTCTTCTTCGTCATTGTCATCCTCGGTATTTACTGGTGCCTACAGAAATGCAGGACCGAAAAAGCAAATCAACAACTCTGGGTTAAATGCGCTAAAGTGCAAGAATATGAAACTGTGGTAAGTAATTGCATAATCTGATCCTACTTGTTTAGTGCTGCGACCATTATAACTTGCTTAATAATTACTGTTATCAGCATTTTAGCTTACGTGACGGCTTTTTTGTGTACTGATATGAAACCTGTGCTTCATTTCAGTTAACAGTTCAGCACCAGTGACATCATTTGCAGCACAATGACACGTCGTCAAGGCAAACACAAACAATGGCAGGCTGGGTTAGAAGGGCTCTACAAAAAAGCCTAATTGTAGCTATAGAATACGTGGTCATACGAATTATTCAGTAGAATATGTGGAATGTTTGGACAGATCAGTCAGTTGTTGAGTAACTTTGAACCAAGTTGTTTGAGCTGTAACACTAATGATACTTGCTGGTGTGCTGTGCATGTAGCCACTGGTGAGCTATGTACGAGGGTCATTCCATAAAAAAGTTACAAAATGGCACTGTTTCATAAATTCTTAGAATAGGAAAAATTTGAAATATACGTTTTGTAGAGAAATTAATTCTGAACATAGGTGGAAATTTTTTGGATGATGACGTCATTATTGTGTTATTTTCCCCACCAGTAATGAATCGAACTCATAAGTGACAAACAGCATAGGAGCGAAAAAAATAAACAAACTCGACAAGTTAACATCACCTCTTTAAATGCTAAACATTAGTGCTTCATTTTTCAACATATCATCCGAGTTTGTTCAAACATTTGTCCCGTCTGTCAACAAGCTGCTGAATGCCCGATGCAAATAACGATGCTGGCTGCTGTTCAGCCACTGACGAACGACTGATTGCACCTTCGCATTTTATGCAAATTTCTGCCCATCTACCATTTTCTTACATCAAAATGTACTGTTTGTGTTGTAAGACACTTGTCACCATATACTGGATGCATTTTAGAATGAATCTGAGTTGTATTAAGTACTTTTGCCCACTAAACAAACAAAATAGCATTTTGTTCATTATGGGACAATTTCAGTGGCAACGTCGTTTTATATAATGTTTATAAATGACGTCATAGTGACGTCATCTTAACAAAACTTACATCTAGTACTAAGAATTAAATTCCCTACAAAACTTATATTTTGGATTTTCCTAGTTTAAGAATTAGTTGAATGGCGCCATTTTGTAACTTATTTATGGAATGACCCTCGTACATCATTGTTTGGGTGAATGCTTCCCCTCTTTTCCTTTCCCCTCCCTGGGGAGCATTTGAAGCTCTCTCAGTGGGGACCGGGGTGGAGCCTTCGCCCCAGACATATTCCAGAACATTTTTGCATCTCGGAAATTGCATTTTATGCCAACTTTTATATTATTTTTTTTTTATTTTAAAAATATTATTTGGTGGAACTGTGTTTTCTGCCAAAAATATTTGGGGAAAGGACGTTTCCCTGCATTGCCTGTCAGCTACAGCACCAGATGTAACCAAGCCTTGTATGCATGCATGAATGTAGCTAAGCCTTGTATGGACGTGTGTATGTGAATGCAGCCACTGAGTCCATCCCATGCAGTGCCTGACATGTCTTCACTGACTCTGATCAAAGAATCTGACATTCAGCGTGGCAAAGTGATTGGCTCCGGAGCATTTGGCACTGTCTACGAGGTATGATTAATCATCATAATTAGTGAACTTCTTCCATATGGCAGTATCTGCGAGGTATGATAATTATGTAACATCATTTCTATCCGGTATTGTTGCTTGTTGTCCTTGTTTTGTTGACTAAGAAGTCAACTGATGACTGTTAAGATGGCAGTTGTTACTGTAATTGTGATAATATGTAAAACTTGATTTAACTTCTTTCTTGGAGTATCTGAAAGACCCATATTCTGGCGTTTATCTCTGTTTCTTTAACTCTCAGCCAGACACCAGTTTACACTGCAATACCACAGATACGGGGCTAGTGCGTCACATGATGTGCCGGTCGCCCAGCTTTTGTCGATACTCATTGCATGTGCCCATGAGGGATGGCCAGGCTGAGTTGACTTGGGCGGTTGGTCGTTTTGTACCAAGAAATTTGTGTCTGCCCCCAGACGGTCACCCATGCAAGTACTAACTGGGCCTGCGATAGGTTAACTGTGTTGATCAAGCTCAATGTGTTGACCAGTAGACCACACTACCGCTTAATTGTAGTAAGTATATAGGTTTCAACAAGTCTGCAGTGTATTATGCGAGTGTAGCAAGTGTAACCTTATAAATCGTGTTGAAGTGTACTTATTTCCTGACCGTTATCAATGTCGTGTTCTGCCCAGATGTACGGTGTGGGCCAATAAAAAACGTGACACTTTGCTTTTGTACATATCTGCGCCAATTATTGACTAATTTTAAAAATTATTTCACTGGCACACTCTGCAGACAATTTGCAATAATGTGATCATTCCCACCACACCATGAATGCATCTCTACACTATCTGGTGAAATATAAGCAAAATATGCATATATAACAATTATAACAAACAAACATTTTGGTAAATAAAAAGAAATTTAAATAGTTCAGACCAAAACTGCGATTAATGGTTTGTATGACACTAGACTGTGTGGGTCTTAACACAGTCTAGCATCATACAGATCATTCACTGCAATGTTGGTCTGAAGAGTTTTTATTATTTACCTAAATGTTTGTTATCGTCGTTATGTTTTTTCTTACATTTATATTTCACAAGGTAGTGTAGAGATGCATTTATGGTGTAGTGGGATGTATAATAATCACACTATTGCATATTGTCCGCAGAGTGTGCCAGTGAAAAAATTTTGAAAACTGGTCAATAATTGGCAAAAATATGGCCAAAATTAAAGTGCCACGTTTTTATGGCCCATGGTGTGTGTGTGTGATACAAACGGGAGATGCTATCAGTCATCACACTTGAGTTTAGTGGGATAATGGGGCACTTATATAACACTCCAGGCACTGTAGTGAGATATAGGATGACTAAGTAGGTGGCAAAGTAATAGTTTTTGAAACTTCGTTTTAAATCTGTTAGTTAGTGCATTGAAATGAGCTGTTATAACAGCAGATTGTGTGGATTATTTGTGTGTCAGGGACGTTGGCTGAACAGTCCAAATGGGCCGGCTATGAAGGTAGCTATAAAGGTTCTGCAGGAAGGCACGTCTCAGTCTTCGGCACAGAACAAGGAACTGCTGGAGGAGGCAAGGGTAATGGCGTCAGTAAAACATCCGTGCTGTGTTCGCCTCGAGGCTGTCTGCATGACGGCTCACATGATGCTGATCAGTGAACTGTTGCCTACTGGCTCCCTGCTGGACTATGTGCGTGGACATCAATTTGAGCTCAGTGCAGCCACGCTGCTACTCTGGGCCAAACAGATTGCCGAGGTACGCTATCAATCAGTCTAGCTTAAAGAGCAAAGATACTTGAAGGTTAAACTATTTGGCTGTTTTGCAGTCAAATAGTCTGACTAATAGTGAATCAAATGATAGATCTGGATATGACTTTGTAAAAAAATGGGTTTTGGGAGTGTTCACAGACGCTATGCATTTTTGTCAGATGATGATAATTTTTAAATCGAGGAGCAGTGGTGAGTGGTTCTGTCAACTTTCTCATATCTGTGGAAGTTTTTTCACCATTGCAGCATTTAGTGGCAAATGGAAATCATCTAATGTTAACTTAACAGAAATATTGAAGGTTGTAAATTTGTGTGGCTTGATTATTAGACTATGATACTGTAATCTGGTTGCATTACTCTGCAGAGCTAGCTACCCACTAATTTTGCTAGGTTGTACAGCATTAGGTTATGTCATTTCTTTCAGAGTAAAGTTGTTGAATTAGCACGTTTAAAACTCTCACATTTCTTAATAACTAATAACTTGTTGATGTCGAACACAATTGCGCAGATTCAACTAGCCTTTTTAGCTTTCAGACATTTGTTTTGAATGGCTGTAGGATGAAAGGCTGTTATTTTGTGTAGTGTGAGTATGTTTGGTGGTGATTGTTAGGGCATGGAACATCTAGAATCAAAGCAGATTGTGCACCGTGATCTTGCTGCTCGTAATGTGCTTGGTACGTGTTGTATTGTCTGTATACAAAGCAATGTAAGGCAGGCTCTGGAGTGAGTGAGTGAGTAGGGTTTAACGTCCCACCCGACACAGTATAGGTCATTTTGGGGATGGCCTTTCCAGGCAGAATGCACACAAACACATAATAACAGAACAGTACATTTAACCTTTACAGAAACACAAAACACAAAATGCAGAAAAAACAAGCTAAATCTAAAATTGTAAGAACTCCATTATACGCGTGCATATGTAATTAACATATTGGTAGTTCTGGAGTGTAGTAGACAGGGTTCTCACATATCCCTCTCAAAGGCAATTGAACCCGTAAATTGATAAGCATTAAGTTTGTGATGCATTTTAGCTGGGTTCTTGTGTCTGGGTCACTATTATGCGGTACAATCAAGCTGATTTATTTGATGATGATTAATGTTGATTTATATTGTCCAGTAAGTGCCATGAATAATTTACATCAGGTTCGCTATACCTTATTTCTCTGCAGTTACACAAAATGTAAAATTAACAAATCAGTTGTATATAATGAGTTTGTTACAACATAATTTATTATAAGACATCATTTGTATTACAGAATTGTCAGTGTTATGATAAAAAATATTGAAATGAGCTTAGAAACTATCTAGTAACCAACTTGGTTCTTAAATGAGCCAGGCTTTTGAAGGATACTTTCGGCTAATGTGACTTGTAACAATTGATGAACTAGACCCCTAAGCCGCTGACTTAGCCGCCGCCGCCGCGCCATGATTTTGCTAAGCCACCGCCACCGCGAAAATTATGGCTAAGCCGGGACCTTAGTCGCGAAAATGCTAAGCCGGGCATGAAATTCACGGCTAGCCGGCTTAGGGGTCTATGATGAACACAGTTTTATACGTTTTTAATACATGTGCTAATTATACATAAATGTACATTAATGTAGTTTAAATAGAAATATATTAGAATAAGATTATTCTTAATTATGTGCTTGGTGCAGTGAAAAGCTTGACGCAAGTAAAGATCACGGACTTTGGTTTGGCGAAGGTGCTAGAACATAACCAGTGCCAGGTCTATGCCAGTGGCGGCAAGGTACAACCAGTCACTAATTCAGCTCTGATATGTTACTCATAGTCAAATACTTGATGGCGTAAAAGTTTGTGACTTTGCTTATTGTATCATTATTAGTTTTCTGATAGTTACGCTATTTTGTTCTGGTATGTACCCAGTATATAACTTTGGGAATTTTTGATGTGGTAGTTTTTATGGACCATTTGATATTCTGTTGCTGAACTGACAGCGTGGAATTACTGAATTGTATCAAAACTGGTACATAAAGACCTGTATTATTTATGTATTTGTTATGGAAATCACGTCACAAGACAGTATGATGTAATGTGTCATTTATGGCTTAAAATTGTCTTGGGTGTATCACTGTTGGTTATTTAGCATAACTCATAACTCAGATGCTGGTGATGAAATGATACTGATGATTGTAATATTGCTGGTGCATTGCAGATGCCAATCAAGTGGCTTGCTCTGGAGTGTATTCAGCACCGCAAGTTTACTCACAAGAGTGATGTCTGGAGCTATGGTGAGTTCAGTTATGTTTGTACTGTAATATAAAGTACCTTTTTTGTGACTTGTCTTGCGTGAGAGATAAGTGTTAGGGAATGTAACCCAGGTACCCGGTGGGTACATGAAAACCCGGGTAAACCCGGCCGTTTTGAAAACCGTAAGCCCGGGTTTGAGAGTGGTCAAAAACTCAGGTTTACGGGTTTAATTTTGGTGTCAATCAGTAAGCATATGCAGTACAAAATTGCTAATGATAACTGTTTTGGGCCGACCATTAAGCTGTAAACTTGGTTTGGCAATTGGTACGAGTTGTCGTCTGTTTGTCTGTCTGCCTGTCTGTCTGTAATGGATTTATTGTGGCTATCTCTGGTAGGTGTTAGGGGTAAGTTTGTTTACATGAATAATTAGCACTGTCAAAAGAACCTAGGCGTGCAAAATTTGGGCAATGCAGTGCAAGGAAAACATTTTCAAATTTAAGGTTTACTGAAGGGTAGGAAAACTATGCATTTTTAACAGAAAGCTGACTGTATCTCATTACAAGGTTTCAAAACCTATTAGTCCTAGGCTGGCTAGGCTTAAAGTGGGGTGCATCCACCTATATCAGCCCTGTTGGGTGGCAAGTAACACTGTGATCACATACGGCAGGTAACACTTCGTCAATTTATGACAGGTTTCCTGTAAAGAGCTATATGTGATTTTAACCTTAACCTTTAATGTTGCAGGTGTGACACTGTGGGAGATGTTTTCGTATGGCAAGCGTCCATATGAGAGCACACCGGCGATGGACCTGCCTGATTTGTTACAGAGAGGTGACCGGCTGCCACGACCAGCCATCTGCAGCTCCGATGTACACATGCTCATGGCCAGATGTGAGTATTAAACAAATATTAATCGATGCTGATGCAGTGTGAAATTAGTTCTAGATATAAATACACAACACAGTCAATGAATCTTTAATAAAACAACATACCTGTGATAAAATTACAGCCAGTGAGATAGGACATGTGGCCTGGACGCAGCCTATTGGCTTATTGTGACGTATCTTAAATTGTATCTTTTGCTGAGTATAAGTTGAAACGTAATTTTGAGTCAGCATTGTGGCTTGGTGGTTAACTCGGAGGTCCACGGTTTGATTCCAGTCCGGTGCACTGCCAGGTAATGACCTTGGGCAAGTTGTTCACACACGTGCCTCTGTTCATCAAGCAGTATAATTTGGTTACCAGCCTTATTGTCTGGAATGTAAACTGAGACAGGGCAGGTAACTGAGTTGTGTTTGCACTCACAGTCACTGCTGGCCCAGAACTACAGAACTGTTGTGAGGAGAGAGCTCTGTGAACCACGGGACTTGACTACCTTTACTTGTACCTTAGTGTCATTTAAAGCTCTCCACACAGTTTAGTTGTTTTAGCTGATTATTCTGTGTGCTCATTCATAAATTGCTTACTATGCCTATTTTGGATTGATGATGATGGCAAAAGGATTGTTGTCGACAAAGACGTCATTGATTGATGAAATTAAGCCATACATGTACTTTTTTTCCAAGAAGTTTTAAAGCTTTGGAAGTTTCAAAACATAATTCTTGCGTTTGTGTTAGTTTATAGATAAATTCATGAGTGACGTTGTTAATTGTTAGGTTGGAATGTGGATTCCGAGGAACGGCCGACGTTTACGAGTCTTGTCGTTGAATTTAACATGATGTCTTGCGAGCCACAGCGATTCCTTCATGTCCCAGTATGTGCAAATGAACACAACTCAGACTTTGTGTAATGTAGGGCCGTTGGTGCATTGATGCTGTCATTCAGTAACGTCATTTAACCTGTGACTGATCTCATCTGTGACTCAGACGTGACAGATGTCCTGCTTTCGACAGTTTCTGTAAATTATTTCTGGTGCAGCACTGCACCAGGCTTCTTAATCTCATGTAATGCTAAATAACTGCCATAGAGATGGACTTGAAACTTAAGCGATGCAGTTAAGCTGTGATAGGAAGTTAAATAATCAGCTCATGTGGCAAATTCTACACAGAGTGTGCCAGCGTAAAAAAATTGTATGGACAAAAGGCTGATCAGCTGACTTTGCACGAACACTAAAATGAAAAATGTGTATCATTTATCGCTGTGTGTGTGGCATTTGTGTTGAACAGTTGGAAGGTTATTCGACTTCATCAGCTGATTCTTATCTACGTGGCTCAAACAGTAATGCGTCATGGTATCTCGCCCCACAGCCCATCCTTACTGTGAGCGTCAACGTGTTATTTGCTTATTCGGACTTATAGTCCATTAACAGTAGGCGTTCATTCTGAGCCAATAGCCTGAATTCTGAGCAGCATTTGTACGGTTTTTTGCGTGTTATTTTGTTCACACTAAATGATTTCTTTTTATTATAGTATGTGACAGTTGTGTCACTTGGTAGTGTAATGGTAGCATGTCGAACTGATGACCTTAAGCTCCTCTGTTTGATTCTAGCCCCGTGCGCTGCCAGGTAACAACCTTGGGCAAGTTGTTCACACTCACGTGTGCCACCAAACAGTATAATTTGATATTGGTTAAAGGGCGGTGTAACCAGAGGCCTGGTGGAAAGTAATGGCAGCCTACCACCGGGTTTATGACTATGTCACCTGGGGCTGACAGCATTTGACCGAGATCAGCTCCAGGCCCAATGATTATTTCGAGTATGGGTTACCTTTACCTTTACCTTAGTGTGACAGTTATACGTTAGCAGTTATATTGCAGTGTCATTTTGCCAAGTTTGTCTGGCTTTCAGAATTCCTTGGAAAAATGAAGTTGTTTTAATTGATTACAACTGTTAATGTTGACGTTTTGGATAAGGAGATTATTGACTTTGCAGTAATATAAGATGATAAACGTCTCTGTGCTGTGGTGCTGCCTAGACAACCGATCCAGGAGCCGATTTAAATGCAGCAACTGCAATGACGTCACGCTCGCGTCACAATTCACGTCATCGTCACGGCTCAGCGAGCAGCGCTGGTGCACTGCCGCCGTCCACCAGAACGAGTCTAGTCACACGGTACTGTGCTGAACCTTGTGCTGCGGCAGCTGCTGATGCTGCAGGCAGCAGCGTGCAACGAACAGCAGCAGCCGATGATTACATGCAGCCTGTGAATGAAACCACCTCTCCACCCCCCTACGACTCTGTCGTCATCAGTAAGCATATTATTGTTATTATTGTTGTTTTTATCATCTCTCTTCCTTCATGTGCGTCCAGGGGTTTAGAATACTCCTTCGTTTTTAAGCTGGATGGCGAAAAAGGCGTGTGAACCAGGTTTTTAGTCCGCCTGAAAGCAGATAGCTTGCGGAGCGGACTTAAGTTTTAGCCTAGATGTTTTTTTTTCAACGCGAGATCTGTGAGATGCGTGGGCCGACCGGCGTGAAATTTTGCACGATGGTCAGTACTAGGCCCAATTTTATAATGCTGGTCCAAAACTTTGAGGGGCACACCCCCAAAAAATTTCAGGGGCGAAAAACATGCAAAATTTGACCCGATTTCAGACGACTTCGAAGTTCGGCGGCGAATATCTCCGAAACGGATGAAGATATTCAAAATCGGATAGTCATTCCGTCTATCGCGATTCCTCCTGCGTTAGGCGAAACAAGTACGGTGAAGTTTTCC
>Ga0209671_1000432_pt1 | contig 27341 bp, 23 predicted proteins | sample WorMetHERISLAND2_2_FD_187401 | JGI IMG/M metagenome (GOLD analysis project Ga0209671, IMG submission 187401) | Marine gutless worms symbiont microbial communities from Max Planck institute for Marine Microbiology, Germany - Olavius geniculatus... | ecosystem: Host-associated > Annelida >...
ATCTTATACACAGCCAAAGTTATTACCGTACCGTTTAAAGAATTCTTTGATTGTCCCCATAGGCGCCATTGTAATTTTTTTTGACTTTTGCGAATAAATACGTTAAATTTTAAATTTTAATTTTCTAATTTTAAAAGGGCATTTCCTTGTAAAAAAAACCGCGTCGTTTGACGTATAGCGTAAAAATTCCTTAAGAGGTATGACCTACTAGGTGCGTTGAAGAAAAAAAGGCATATATATATAAATAAATAATTTTTGCGTATAGGACTATTTCACACATTTGCCGAGTATCCCCCCTTGGAGGGATTTGCACAAAATTTTGCATGACGGGTTCCCTTGCCGACGTAATCAACCGTGCCAAATTTTATCGCAATCGGTTCAGGGGTTTTGATTCTGTGGGGGGCGAATTTTTGGCTTCCCCATAGTCGCCGTTAACACAAGGCTTGAACTACCGTTCAGCCTGTGATACCGGAGAAAATAATGCGCGCGAGGAGTACATTAGATTGGTCACAAGCTAAAATATTTCTTGTTGAGTTATGACTTTCATCACATCGATCATTAATGTCGTTCGCTGATAAGCTGTAGGCATATAATTATACACGTTTTTCCTGGGTTGTATTTTGTGCACGTTAATTGTTCATTGAACAAAAAACTTCAAAAACCTAAATAACCTTGACAACTAAAAGAGCTTTGAAAGCCTATGAGGTTTTTTTCAGCCCTGGGTCGAGTAGACGACGATATGCCGTCATCGCTGCCGTCTAAGTATCAACTTGCCTAAACCTACTTGAGGTTACATTCGCTGCAACTTTGGTCTGAAACCAAAATAAAGGTCGATATTTTCGTATTAGCAAACGTGGTAACTTGTGGGTCAAAATACCGGTGGGTTAATCAAAATAATCACTGCATGAAGTCAGGAGTTTTTAATGCCCGGTTAAAATCAAGATCAAATTCAAGTTCCGTTAAAACTGTTACGTTATGTGTGGTGCTTGTATAGTGAGTTAGTGATGTAATTGTTTGTGTACATTTTATAAAATAATAAACAGTTCAGTTTACTTTGCGAAAAACGTTAACGGTGTGATTTAAATCTGTGGTTTATTCTGTGTTTATTGAGTGAGAGTCGCCAGTACCGTATTGACGGCAATGATGTTTACGAAGTTATAATCCGTTGCCGTGCAAGTTTTCAATATGGCGACGAGTGGCCGACGGTCACTGGGGCCTCATGAATCAGATGATGGCTTTTCGCTGCAGTCTCGTAACGATCCGAATCGTGAACTGTTCGAGGCTTGTCGCAATGGCGACATTGGTAAAGTCAGAAAGCTGGTCAATGCAAATAACGTTAATGCCAAAGATACTGCTGGTCGGAAATCATCGCCACTTCACTTTGCTGCAGGTAAATCTCATCGTTTTTTGAGTGAATACTGGAGTGTGTACTGTAGCTGTAAATGTAATAATACTGTGTGCTTGTGGCATTGAATATCTGTATACTGCGTAACTGTTTTATTTTCTTATGCTCTTTTGTGTTATTTAACTTTGTGTGCTTTTTGCGATGCACAGTGATACATTCAGATTGCGATCTGAGAATCTTGGACAAAAAAATGATCTTCAGATCAGCGAACTGAAAGTGTGCAAAAATTGATACGTTCATATCAACGATCTGAACACTCCAAGGCGCATTGCCATGACTGCATGTGTCTGCGGCGGTACGAGCGCCTATCGATGCTTGTGCCGCCGCAGACACATGCCATTACGGCAGCTGGTTTACTGATGACCTCAATCCATACAGCATATCATGAGTTACATGCAGTTGGCCAAGTTTGCAGACTCGGACCATGCAGTTGACTTCAGTAGAAATGCATAATTAGTGTTACACCCATACCGTAATATGGGTGTCCATTTATCATCACGTAACTCTATTAAATACTCTAACCATAGCTCTATAACCCTAATAAAATAATAATAATTAATCTTACTACACCCCTCGCAAATCTGTTTGCGCAGGCACAGTGACACATTCAGATCGACAATCTGACAATCTTGGACAAAAATCGATACCTTTAGATCAGTGATCTGAAAGGTGTGTAAAAATTGATAGATTCAGATCACCGATCTGATCGTATAATTATCGTTTTTACGCACAAAAGCAGCTACTGCTTTTAGCACGTCTTAGCCATCGCAATTCTGTCCGTCCGTCGGTCTGTTTGTCTGTCACTCGGGTGGATCAGTCAAAAGCGGTGCAAGCTAGAATCACCAAATCTTCATCGTCAGCTGCCTGGAAGACTCTAATTGCAGGAACTGTAAAGCTTTTCTATAAATTCGAAGGGGGTAACCCCGAACGAGGGCGCTAAATGAGAGGGGGGTGGGCAAAATTTGCAATTTTTGGCGAATAAGTCGCTGTATCTCAGTAACGGTGCGAGATAGGGCCTAGGTTACTATTAATCACTAATAGGAAGTCGTACACTGGCTCTCGATTGGCGCCGAATTCAATGACTTTGAATGACTTTAAACGTCAAAATAGGTGGTTTTATGGATTTTTTGGCAATTTCGGGCTGCACAAGTCTATATCATTTACAAGGTGGCGCCACGAAACTATCGATATGCGATCCAGATAGATAATTTGGTATTTGTATATTAACTTAGCGTGAACACCCCAATTTTTAGCTAAAGTACTGAACCGGAAACTGCTATAGGCTTTCGCGCATCTCGTGAGCATTAGCTGAAATTTCTTCTATGATATTTGTGCTAAATAAATAAAATGGGCCTAAATAAATAAATATTGAGATGTTTGATGCATTGCTGTTAATTAATGTTCTGTTTGATGTGTTAGCGACTTTAGCATTTACAGCTACAGTACGCACTACATATAAGTCTTTCATATTAACTTACAAACTGAGTTTATATAATGTACTATTCATAATTGCTAGCATTGTGAAACACTTAACATGTTGATATGCTTTTCTGTGATAAACTTTTATTACCAGGTACATAAACCTGTGTGAAGTGTCATGTTGTACTGTTGCTGATGTAGTGTGGTGTGTAGAGCTATTGAGGTCAGGCCTGTTGAGCAACAGCGGGGCCGGGAAAACATTTTCGCGGGGCCCTTTAGGGGGGAAGAAATTTTTGAATTTAAAAAATGGTGCTTTCTAGTGTACTTTGTATTTTCTGAGTGATGGCAGGGCTCCCAAATGTTGTGGAGTCCAGGGTAACTTACCCCCTTTCCATACCCTCTTGACGGGCCTGATTAAGGTTTATAGATTTTTCACAACTCAGATGTTATACAATGCACTGTCGGCGTCGGTCTTCATTGATGTTGACACGGAACTGCAATGTTTGTGGTTACAATTATGATTATGATTGACCATTGAACATTGTGTAGGGTTTGGGCGGAGAGATGTCGTGGAGCACTTGCTGCAGTGCGGGGCCAACGTATTGGCACGAGATGATGGTGGCCTGATACCACTGCATAACGCATGCAGCTTTGGTCATGCCGATGTCGTTCAGCTCTTGCTTCAGCATGGAGCCGATGCTAATGCAAGGGACAACTGGAACTATACTCCATTGCATGAGGCGGCTATCAAGGGCAAAATTGATGTCTGCATTGGTAGGCTGTGTTGTGATTTGCTGTAAATTTCGACTGAAGGAATATACATGTAGAATATTTTGTATAATATTCAAAAACAGTATATTTGGTAGAAAGTAGTGAATATATTAGTCTTTGCCATTATATGGCAGGTTATTAGGCTGCAATTAATAGTTACATTTGGAGTGCAGGATGTAAGATGCTTATGTGTTGTTTTGTTAATTATCTAGTCTTGTTACAAAGAGGAGCAGATCCTAGCATTCGTAATACGGATGGAAAAACAGCACTGGATCTTGCCGATCCACTGTCAAAATTAGTTTTAACAGGTACGACAGTGTTTCGGATTAGTCTACTTTTTATATCTGCATGCATGTGTTGATATGGTATCATCTGTCTTAAGAATGAATGATAAAGTGCAGATGTTATGAGTTGAATGAGAAAAACTAAGTTAATGTGTCAGTGATATTTTATACATTCTGTTTTGTGTTTAAGTAAGGCAGGTGTTTTAAGTTGCAGTGAGTAAAGCGGAAAGTTGAATAATAAATAGTAGCCACACTAATAGACTGTGTGTATAATTGATATGTTTGATTATCGTGGTTCTGTTTCCTCAAGATTTCACTATGGCCATTTGGGAATACCTTGTAGTAATTTATAGCTCGGGGTGCAATAGGAATTTGCTTTCTCAGTTCAGTTAGATAAAGTCAGAACTTGGTTTATTATTACTTTTTAATACTTATGCTAGATTTGTCTTATTCAGGAAATAGTGGCTCAGATATTACTCAGGTTAATGCGGGTTTTATTATAGCTTTTTGCTGACAGTATTGTAAATAATTGTTGTGTTATAAACAAGAATAATTGACCATGTGTTTTTGTGGCTTTAAGGTGAATATAAAAAAGATGAAATCTTGGAGAGTGCACGAAGCGGGAATGAAGAAAAAATGATGACTTTACTGACTCCACTGAACGTTAACTGCCATGCTAGTGATGGGCGGAAGGTAAGTTTGCAGCTGCATTGTTAATGTCTACTGCAAACTTTGAACTGGAGTTTTTAGAAGATTTAGTTAGTCATCTTGTGTTGTGGATAGTTTTAAATGACCTCTGTAACTAGTAAATTGTTTATCATCTGTCTGAATGAAATACAGCATTCATAACATTTATTTTAATGGTTGTGTTGCCGCTATTGCAAAGGGCCGCCATAGCGAAGGTCCCTACAGAAGCAACAAACTTCGTTGCACAGTCACACAAATTTCAAATTTTAGAAAAGTGGGCAAATTTGCAGCTTTCTTTGAACGTTTAAAATCCACCAGCAGACTCTATTCCGACTGAAGCTATTCCGACAAATGCTATTCGGACCGAAATTTACGTTGACGGATGCATCATGCTTTACATTCACATTCACCAGGGGGCGACAATTTCATGTGTAATGTAGTATGATTTTGTGCTTAATATTAAAATTACGGTTTTCACTTACAGTTACGGTTAAGATTAAAGTTAGGGTTTAGGGTTAGGGTTAGAATTTTTGAAAGATTTATGTGACAATAATGCACACGATAAATTATTGTACAATATAGGTTTTGACGGCTGTGCATGTGACTACAAAAATTGCCAACGGCTGCCCATGATGGTCTACTTGGACCTGAGGAGCTAGTTGGTCGACTGGCGATCCGTGAGGCTACGGCCAAGGTCGTCAGTCACTTGGTTGTCACCATAGTGAAGCCGCTGTGTCTCGCAGATGGTGGCCCCTCGCTATGGCGGCCCTTCGCTATATAGCGGACCCAAACCATTGTGTTGCTTGATAAATATAAAAACAACATTGGTTCATGAGATTGTCATATGACTTATATTGAGTGAACTAGTGCATCATGACATTTGTCATCGATATGTGATTACAAAAGACTGTATTAGGCCAGATTAGCTGTGTAAAACTAAGATATATCTCGGTCGATAATTTTTATGTTGTTGTAGTCCACTCCTCTGCACTTAGCTGCCGGTTACAATCGCACTGGCATTGTCCAGCTGCTATTACAGCACGGTGCCGATGTTCATGCCAAAGACAAAGGGTGATTAGCTGACTGCTCCATATGTTATTCATATGTGCATTATCCAATATTGAGTTACATGTGCATAGTACAGAATACTGCGTGATAATCTCTGGACCTTTAAATTCCTGTTTCTTGGTAATGAAAAAACCACTTCGGTTTCTTGTGAAGACAGTAATGAATGTTGTTGTATTTGTGAGCCTTATTGCAGTCATGTTACATGTTTATGTATTCAACGCCAATGCAGTGCTTTAATACTGTTACTTGGGCAGTGGCATTGGGAATGATATCTGGTCTGTATAGATAGGCAAGCTCCAAAGTTAGACCATAAGTTGGAATCGTTACTTAAGAAAGATAGGTTAGCTGCTACCATAAGTACTATTAGTTGAAGTACGGGATGTAGTGGCAGTGGTGAGTTGAACTAAGTTCAGTGATAGTTGCTGTGGTAGTTGTAGCTTAGTACTGTGTACATCTGTTTGCTACCGGTACATGATAGTTTGTTAAATTATGTTCGTATCAAAGGATGGATTTGTTTTTTTGCAGAGGTTTGGTACCACTACATAATGCTTGTTCCTATGGACATTTTGAAGTTACAGAGCTTTTGTTGAAGGTAAGAAAGTTTGATAAATTTATACCATAGCTGCACCTATCTTCCATTTGTTAGACTTGCAGGCATTTCAGATATTTTGCCTATACTGCAGTAGGGTTGAAAGCCATTTGAAAACTTGTTTAGATTGATGAGTAAATGTAACCATGAGCATCACAAAATTGGACAGTATTGGGTCTTCTTCCAGAATTTCTAAATATTGTTAAAAAGGGATACTTTTGTCGTTGATACTATCGTGAAAGCTCCGGTTTCATATTTTGTGTTAGCTAAGTGTGCATATACTGTGTGAAAAGTTGTGAATGGACTGGACTATGTATTTTGCAACTGATATGATAATCAAGCAATTTTCAACAATGGTTTATTTATTCCAGACAGCGACATTGCCTGTTATTATTTGTGTTTCTGTTGGTGCTGCTAGCATGGTGCATGCGTAAATGCCATGGACCTCTGGCAGTTTACACCGCTTCACGAGGCAACATCAAAGAATCGCGTTGAAGTCTGCTCTCTGCTGCTGTCACATGGAGCTGACCCGACGCTGGTCAACTGCCACTCAAAGAGTGCACTTGATGTGGCACCAACACGTGAACTTGCTGATAGAATCCAGTGTAAGCATTTCTCGGAAGTTTATGTAATGCGTTTGGTTGGAGTTTAAGACGAGAATTTCTGTAGCAAGGTGACACTTGGCAGAGTGTTACTAAAAACTTGCATGTTGTTCATTCAGATCATTCTTTTATTGATGTGATGTTAATCTAAAATTGAATGGTTAAAATTGACTAATTGTTCAAATATTTAACTATTAATTGTGTGATTAGTCAGTAATATCTGCAGCTGTGCTGCTGGTGGATGTGACTGATGGTGTGTCTGTTGTGTGCATTATGTCAGTGGAATACAAAGGCCATCGTCTTCTGGACACCGCAAAACAGGCCGATGTAGGACATGTCAAGAAACAAGTGTCTTCTGATCTAGTTAATTTTAAGCATCCCTTCACTGGAGAAACTGCACTGGTATGGTGTTCTTATGGAATAAATTAATGTAATTATTTGTGTCTCATGTTTAATGCCATTTGTAACAGATTACTTTTTTGTAGAAGTCATTTCTGTGAATGATGATCGGAATGCATTGGTTTTTTTGCTCTTAGCACTGCGTGGTCTTGTCGCAATTTCCGAAGCGGAAACAAGTTCTGGAGCTACTCATACGGAAAGGTGGCAACATAAACGAGAAGAACAAAGAGTAATTATTTGCTGGGTTTTTTTTGTGTTGCAGAGTTGTATTTTTGAAGATTAATTATTTGGCAGTCTGCGTGACAGTTTAGCTGTTAGTCACCGTACATGTACAGTTGCTATTGTACATGAGATTACTTTACCTGAATTTACAGAATATGCGAGAATCATAATGATAATTAATTGCTTAGTAGTTTGCGTGTGTTGAATAACAAGTCGTAACTGCTGTTTAAACCACAGAAGTGCTGTTACCTAATTTCTGCAAAGTGTTATGCATATCCCGTTGTTAGTTAGTTCAGGTAGCTGGACTCTCATGGTACATTTGTTAAAATATGAATTCTATTAGTTATTTGTGTTTGTTCGTTACTCACTTTACTGATGTTCTTTTGTGCTTTGTTGACAAAAGGTTGAAAACGCCATTGCATGTGGCTGCTGAAAAGAACCATTTCGAGCTGATGGACGTTCTTCTCAAACATGGTGCCAAGGTAAATGGTATTTGCAGTCTACTAGTATTTACAGCTATTCTTTTATTTTTGAAACCTTCAATATGATAGGTATTGCCGGAGCCATTATATTTTTTTGTTGTTGTCTCTGCAAGTGTACACATCAGTATATCTGTGTGTTTATTTTTAGTTACTACATTATATCTACTATACACTGATAGATTTTTTACCTGAAATTTGTCAGTTTTATCTGGAGACAAATATAAGTCATTTGTATCAAGTCAAAGGGTTAGAGGCCAAGGTCACTGCATGACTAGATATGCTAAAAATACCATTTTTATTGCGATTTGTTTTCACAATATATTTGGTGTGCATTGATGTGTTTTCTTTAAAGGTCTTAGTTAGTCCATAATACTATAATGAAGGAGGTTTTTGTCTTCTGTCAGGTGAATGCTGTGGACAGTCAAGGTCTGACAGCATTGCATCGGGTGGCAAAGCAGGGTAACGTGCAGGCTTGTCGGCTGCTGATTCAGTACGGAGCTGACCTGAACATTGCTTCACTGCAGGGCTACACAGCTGCGCAGCTGGCACCGGAGTCCCTCCAGAAAATACTGAAAGGTTGCGAGTCCTCTGGTTATTGTGTTGTCATTTTGCAGTAATAAATCGGTTAACAGCAGGTAATAACATCTGTTGTAATTACATAATCATTTTTGCGAGAATGTAGAGCAGTCAATTATATGAAAGCAACATCTGAATGACCATGTTTATTAGTACTTATGTTTATAGTGCCATCATTCTGGTATTTGTTTCTCCATTTGCGATGAAATTGTCAGTTGTCTAACAATCATTGTGATTGAATATGACAGAGGATTTGCCACTGGCAAGCAATGATATTGACGTCCAGTTGCTAGATTCTGCAAAGTCTGGTGACCTGGAAACAGTCAAGGTATGTGTCAGCAGTATCTGTCAGCAGTTTTAACATTTTCATAATGCTGCGTATTAATCACAGTTAACATGCGATTAACCTGTTAGGATATCGATTCATGGAACTTTTGTGCCCAAGAACTTTCGTTCCCGCAAACGAAAGTTCAATAAGTGGAACTTCCATTCCTGGGAACTTTTGTTCCCTGGAACCTTCGTTCTCAGGAACTTTCGTCCTTTGGAATTTTTGTTCCAAAAAGTAAAATTAACATGGAACTTTTGTTCCCTGACATTGATAATTATTGAACCCTTCATATAGGGCTTATAGTTCAGCAAAAACAGCTCCAATTTTGTGTCTTTCGCTGCTAAGGAAGATGTGCTACAGCTTATACAGTTTCTGTTGCAGTACTGACCTTCAAGGTCATTCAAGGTCAATGATTTTCTCTCATCTGAAAGGCCAAGATATGGATAGTTTTCAGTTGAAAATGCACATTTCTTCTACACCCGTCCATTCAGCCCCACATTTGAAAATGTTTCTTTCACTGCATCCGCAAAATTTTGTACGCAGAGTCTCGACACAGGACTAATTATTCGTGCAAAAAGTTTTCCCCTATGACCCAATGCTCATCCACAGTACATTCATTATGGACAGACGGACGGACAACAGACAGACGACAATGATACCATAGATGCCTACAGCATAACTGTAAGCGCATCAAAAATGTGTACAGCATAGGCCTAATAATCAGTGTTAGGGAACGAAAAACGAAAGTTCTCGGATATGAAAGTTTCAGTTACAAGGATATCAATTGTGATAAATATATTTGATCACGATCAAAAATTTAATGGTATCAGTTGTCTGTCTGAACAGTCAGCTGAGGAAAGCTTGAGTAAAACCTGAAACTGGCCAGTGAAAATGTTTATAGTTACGAACATGACAGAAGATAGCAGTTTGTTTTTCGTTTAATTTTAAGATTTTCAGTGTCTGAATAGTGTGGAACAGGCTGTGGCTGTCATGTGTCTGTAGAAACTGGTCACAGCTCATCCACATGCAGTGAACTGTCGTGATCTTGATGGTCGGCACTCGACTCCGCTACATTTTGCTGCTGGCTACAACCGCAAGACAGTTGTTGAGTTTCTTCTAAAGCATGGAGCAGATGTCCATGCGAAGGACAAAGGGTATGTGTCATGATGTTTTAACGTTTCCTTGTCTTCTCTTTTTTATAAGTGCTGTTTCTCCAGTTGTAGTACACTTAGTTCTGTTTAGTTTTGGGTATGCACCATGTTGTTTTAGTGTTTTTTGTCTACTGTTTTTTTTTAGCTATTTGACAGATTTTACAATCATAATACAGTTGTTTTGTTTAGTGTAGCTATTTGTATGCTAGTTGCATGCATTTTGTGAAAATCAAGGTGGCAGTGATGTATCCTAAGTTGGTGTCAGAAGTGGTTATAAAATGTTGCTTGTGTGTGCATGTGTGTTTTGCAGTGGTCTCGTGCCATTGCACAATGCGTGTTCTTATGGGCATTATGAAGTAACACAGCTGCTTATCGAGGTATTTGACATGTTGATTTGTCACCACGTACTCATTATGCTGCCAGTTTGTATTTTTAAATATTTTTTCTGTTCTGAGAAAATATGCAGAAGAAGTTGTCTATATGTAATTAGAAATCAGTGTGGCAGTTTGAGGCCAGTGTAGTGTAGTTTCCACGTAGATGGGAGTTTGTAAGCATAGTTTTGGCTAGTAATTAAAACTAATTGTTGCATATTCACAAGTAGAGCTGCAGAAATTAAGGATTAATCATGCATTTTATTGTCAATACTTTTGAAAGCTAATCATATTTTGATCATAAAATTTTGATTGAAGTTGCATCAAAAAACGTTTCTAATAGATACGGTCACATTACAGTGAGATAATGACAAGCATCTGAAAACAACTCTTTCATCTTCTTCTACAGAAAAGTCATGACTTTAGTTGTTTGCCAGACTGGGTTTAAGAAAACACTTTTTAATAATGGTCTCGGTGCATCTGTCAGATCTTATTGCTCAATACTGTGTCAGATTTGCACAACAGCAAAGTACATTTTCCCTGGCAGTTTTTAGCTTTTAGTTGATATTAATGATTTTTTTTAAAACTTAGTTATCCAAAAATTTTCGATAATTACTAGCTCTACTTGCAGTTGTTGTGTGCGGTGTGGTGCAGCATGGGGCATGTGTCAACGTTGCTGATCTGTGGAAGTTCACGCCAATCCACGAGGCTGCTGCAAAAGGAAAGTTTGAAATCTGCCGCTTGCTGTTGAAGGTTAGTCTCAGCCTATCTGTTGTATGAGTGAAGTGAGTTTTGATGACACATTGAGTACTAATGAATTAAGACATCAATGCTGATTGTTGTTGTGGTTATTGTTTTTCATTTCGTGAGCATAAGTGAATGCTTTTTGCAGTAATTAGAGTTACTAGTTTCTGGTGACACTGTTTGCTATCTTATGCTCTAGCTAGTCTTAGCTTGCCACTACATTTTACCAAGTATTTTAGAAGATATCGACAGCTAGGTCTATTGTGTGGGAGCTCATCCCCCTTTTCGGCACTTTCAGCTTGCAACTGTAAGTTAAACCCAGTCAAGCTAGCACACAGCCCAAGTTTGGCTTAATAGCTGGTGACACTTTTAACTGACTGAGTCAGTTTGCCAGCAGTCTTGATAACCAGGCCTACTGTTATAGATAACTCACCATTTATTCCCTAGAAGCAGCCATAACCAGTACTCATTTTTGTCTGCCCACCCATGGAGGGATGGCGAGACTGAGTTGGATTGGGCACTTGGTTGTATATGAAGACAGTATGCCCTGCAAACGGTTACTTATCTCGTTACTAACCTGACTTAAAGTCGAGTAACTTCTTTATGTTACCCATAGGTTAAACCACCGTGACCTGAGTATTTTGTCTCACAATTAGGTTGTTCAATTTGCCCATGTGTTGTTGCAATGCGCTAGCATGGGGCTGATGCTCATAAGAAGAACCGTGATGGTCACACGCCGCTGGATCTGGTGAAAGAAGGTGACACTGATGTGGAGGATTTGTTACGAGGTTTGCTATGTCTCCATTCATTTCTTATCTTCTGGTGTACAGACAGTGTATTAGATCACATGCAGAAACTTATAAGATTGTTTTTTGTTCAACTGGTCCATTTTAAGATGGCAACACTGATGCATTGCTCTTTGTTACTGCAATGTTATTGCTATTATAGTTATAGTTCATTACTTTAACTACAGTGTTAGTGTGCATGATCTGGGTGGTTACATGGAAAAGAGTGCTGCAAATACTTAAGACATTGGAAAATTGCCACTGATTGCAGATTGGTCATGCTGGATGCAAGCACTTGTTATAGAATCGGTAAACTCAACGCCAGTGTCTGTTTCTTTGGGTTAACTATTCAGTCAGTTAACTGCCCGAAATTTACTAGCTGACACTTGACATTTGATTATTGATTAGTCATCTTAGAAATGCTGAATTAGATAACAAGTTGAGTATTACTTACTAGCTTAGTTAACTGGTTAGTTAAAAACTAGAAACTAGTGCTTAGATCTCAGTGCGATTCTGTTGACAGGCGATGCAGCTCTGCTAGAAGCAGCCAAGAAGGGTAACCTGGCTCGAGTGCAGAAACTTGTTTCACCCCAGAACATCAACTGCCGAGACACACAGGGCCGCAACTCCACTCCGCTTCATCTTGCTGGTCATTTAGTTCTTCATTCGTTCATATATCTAGTGAATGATGTACGGTAATTAATTTGGCAGCTTTATGTTTGTATTTCGCTGTCAATAAGTGTTGTCAGCAATCGGAGTGAACTTTTTCACTGAGACAAAATTAGCCTAACGTTTATGAAATTCTTGTAATATTGATAAATGGAACGAATTTTTTTCGAGAAACAAAATTAGCCTTACATTTGTTCTTTCATTGAAATTCTCCTAATATTGATGAGCAGTTCTGCATCACCAACATTTAATTATTTCGTACAGTAAGCTTGGATAGTTTGCTGTTTGGTCCAAGCATAGTTGATCATCAATAGCCATCGTATATGCATTCTGTATATACTGAATGCGCTGTTCAGCTGGCTACAACAACGTTGACGTGGCTGAGTTTCTACTTGAGAATGGAGCTGATGTCAATGCTCAGGATAAGGGCGGACTTATTCCACTTCACAATGCTTCATCATATGGAGTGAGTAGCATATATGCACGTAGCTAGTCAGTGTTTACTGGTTTAATGCACAGCTTCTGGCTTACTGTCCACTATGACGAGCTGCTATCTGACCTATTACATGAAAGAAAAAGCATTTATGCTTTGCAAGTTATTCATTTACTGAATTAATGCATCAAAGATGTTTAATTATTGACCATCACTAAGAATGTAGGTAGGTTTGTATTATTATGGCCCTGCAGCGTCTGTTCCATGTGAACAACTCTTCAGCTCAACAAAGAATGGTTATTTCCTTCTCTAGAGAACATGAACATTCTGGTTGCATACAAGACTGACACTGATTTTGTTCTTTGCAGTTGCAATAGTTGTTAGCTGAGTAAGTGATAACAACCTTGAATGAAAATATGCGTGTTCATAGGCAGTGATTACAGTTTACAGTTTAATTTTCCAAAGTTAGCTAATAAATTTTTGTCATTGTTACCGGCTCTAGTTATTACCACCGAGCCGGCAATGTGTTGCTTGGCTGTTGTATAGCACGTGGATATTGCTTCATTGCTGATCAAGTTCAACACATGTGTGAATGCCATTGACAAGTGGGGTTTCACGCCGTTGCATGAGGCCTCACAGAAAGGTCGAACGCAACTCTGCACACTGCTGGTGAGCATGGCCATCTTTTTTGTGATAGACCGTTATACTTTGGCAGTTTTGAAAAGCTAACTTCTGAGTACTCAGCCAGTCTAACTTGGAGCAAAATAAAGTAATAGTGACATTTGCTATAAAATACCACTGTCACTCATTGTCACATTCAGCTTTACCACTATAAATGCACAAAACATCAGTTTATACACTTGTTAACGACAACATCGAAGAACTTGCACATCGAAAACAGCAAAAATTACAAAACGTGATATTGCCCGCATGTGTCAGTGTGCTGCTGAATAATATCATCTTTTGTAATTTTTGCTGTTTTCGATGTGCGAGTTCTTCAGTGTTGCCATTAACAAGTGTATAAACTGATGTTTTGTGCATTTTTATATGCATGAATGAAATTGTTATTGGTAGGACCAGTAATCAGCTGTCGTGATATCAATGCAGACGTAAACATATGCGTGACAATGTAGCACTAAGTTTGAATTCTGTATAGGGGGTTCAGTAGTAAATTTTTGCTTGAGTGATATTTGTTGCACTTGATAGACTATTTTTCCTATTGAAGTTATTTGCGTTGTCATATTTGACTAACAGAATGAAATACGTTCTAAAAATGCTCGTGGAAATAGTGTATCTGAATTCCGCCAGTAAACGTACATGCTTCAGTTATGTTGTGTGCAGCTGGCGCATGGTGCTGATCCGACGTTGAAGAATCAGGAAGGCCAGACGCCACTTGATCTGACCATGGTCGGTATTGCAGTTGTCAAGAGTTTTTAGTAGTTACCAACTGTTGGACTCCGCTATTCCTCAGCTATATGACTTTATGTGTAGATTGTTCTTGGCAGAGCTGAAGCTCTGACATGTCAGATTGTGACTCACAGACTGGATGATTAGTTAACTTGTTAGGCTAGTGCTTTTTTCATCAAACTCTGTCTCAGGAGTTACAGTAGTTTCAAGTTTGAAACTTTGCATATTCGATGCGTATCTTGTTTTTGACATTGTTTGTAGGAGATCAGTAAAAATTGATAAATTGGTGTAAAGGTTGCTAGCAATCCACAATCCGGTTTTTATGGTACATTTATCATATGAACCACATGAGCTCTGACAGTGGCTGTGCCATGATGACAGGACCATAAACATAACTAGTACTACTACTGTTACTATCTGATAAATGCACAGAGGTGACAATATGGCTAGAAGTGTGATTGCATATGCAGAAATATGCAAAGATATGAAAATTGTTGCGTAATTTTTTCATGTTTTTTTATAAGTTTTCAACTCTTTATTTTTAAGCATCTTTGTTTTACTTACTACATCGACTAAATGGAAAATGTCTTTAATTTTGAGGGTGTGCATGTCATGAAAGACAGTTTATCAATTACCTCGATAATTGAAACATTTTCTGACTGTTCACAAATGTCCTGAATTTTGAGGGTTTTCGTGTCATGAAAATTGGTTTCATATAGTGTAAGGCCTGCTATTGATTTGCATGTGTAATGTGTATGTGTCTAAGGCGGATGACGTGAGGTCGTTACTGCAGGCAGCAATGCCGGCATCACAGCTGTTGCCAGTCGTTGCTACAAAGTCCGCTCTTCTCGTGTCACCCATGCTACAGGTCTCGGCACAGTCTAGTGCCAGCTCACCTACGTAAGTTCTACTGCTTAACTGGAATTTTATTCGTGTCATTGCAGATTTTGAATAGTCTGTTAAAATATGAACTTAGCTCATCACTTTTGCAATCTCTTGTTTCATTGTTTTCATTTCTGATGAATATAACTCATGGATCAGCAATCATCTTATGTCCTGTAAGTTTGTAACTAGTGTACTTGGCATAGTGCAGCATATTGACTCTCTCATCTAGTTTTTAGCTGCACTATAAATGTTTCTTTTATCATATGCAGTTGCTATGTTACCAGGGAAAAATATTGTTGGTTAGCATGCTTATTGTTAGCTTTATGTATGGGCAGCTAAGTGTTGATTAGCAAGACTTCTTGATCACCAATAAAGTGCCAGAAGAAGGAAAAAAATTTTGTGTTCTGATTTTTATGAGGCTAGCATTTTATGTTATGTTTAACTTCTGTATGATACAGTGTATATGGTGTTGTGAAAAAATGTCCTAAAATTTCATGTATTTGTTGACCTGCAATTTACTGAAATGAACACTTTCAGGCCTGAAAGCATAAAGTTAATGAAGCATAAATTAGTTTTCCTTACCAATGCATAGGTAATACATTGCACAGTTGAAAAGAGTGATTTTGGTTTCATGTTTAGCAGTTAGTTTTTTTATTTGAAACTGTTAAAGATGTGTACTGTATCTCTCTTTGGGGGAACCTATTTCAGCACTACAGAACATCACCATTCACTTGCCATATGGGATCACACATCTGCCATGCAATTCGGGCGTATGTGTCCCACTTCAACTTCAGTTGGGCAGGCGGGTGCTTAGTATCATTACAACGGAGGGATGGCAGGCTGAGTTGACCTGAAACTGATTGTACTGGTGATACAACTGGTACCGGTGATGCGCACACGTTGTATGTTATGGCCAATGTCCATTGTAATACTGATGCTATGCCTGCTTAGACTGGAGCAGGACATTCAGGGTGCATTCGGTGGAATGCCTGGTAGTAGTGGTCAGCTGGGTGATGGCTGTGAGAAGCGGCTTGTGACGGAGCAGAGCAGCATGGTTATGGGTCTCGAGAACCTTAGTGTGGCCAAGTTCCTCGATGACATTGGACTCGGCTGCCTCCAAGACATCTTCGACAAGGAACAGATAACGATGGATATTTTGGTCGAGATGGGTCACGACGAGCTGAAGGACATCGGTATCAGTGCATATGGACATCGTCATAAAATACTGAAACGCATCGAACGACTGACAGTGTTATATGGTACGTTGTTGTTGATTTGTAACTATGCTGTAATTTTATTGATTTTTTTTGGATTTTGCAAAATGCAAGAAGTTGAAAACTTGGCTTTTTTTGTTAGTTTTTCAGAATTGAATTCTAATGTCGTCACCATCTTACAGCAAAGATTTGCACTTTGCTTTCTAGCATCTATTATGTTGCTTACAACTTCATTGTGCTTGAATGGTGTATTTCTCAAGTCTGTGGTTTACTTCTGTGCAATATGATAATATACTTTTTGCCAGCAAAATGGAATTGTGTTCGTGTGACTGATTAATCGTTTACTTTTGCAGCTCTAGTTTCAGCGTGACAGCATGTGGTTTGACAGGTCCAAACAGCTTTGGTGCTATGCCGGCGGCTCAGAACACCATGTTGATAGACCTGTGTCCCGATGATCCCGAATACGTGTCTGTCGAAGACCAGATGCAGAGTTCTATACGTGAACACAAAGACAACTGCGGAGGAACTTTTACACGCTATAATGTTGTTAAGGTTTGTTTTCAGCATTTTGTCCCATATGAATGAGTTAATGAGTAGTTTCTTAGTAGCATACTTGGTACAAAGCCAGCCAGGTTGACTCAGCCTTCTGCCCTACATGAGATGGCAAGAGGAGTATCAGCTTTCAGGCTGAGTAATAATGATGTTGGTGAGTGTGGTACTGTAGCTGCCAGCAGAGGCACATTTTAGGCTCGGGGCAATTGGCCTGGTCCAAAGGATGGCAGCTGCCCAGCACTTATACTGCAGTCGCCAAATGTACTGGCTGAACTCTCGCAGTGTCAGTGCACTGCTACAATGACAGCACCATGAACATTGTCGTGGCTATTACTTTTATTATTGTTACAAAATTGGTGTGTAAAATCGAGCTGTAATAAAACAGATAAGAAAAGCAACGAATCTGTACAAGGTTAAGCAATTGAAAGCAATGCTGTTTATTTACGCTTTGCAAAATGTCTTTGAAAGCATGCAGGGGCTACATTAAAGAGAGCAAAGACATAAGATTGATGTAGTAGATCTTTTGTGTGCATTTTGCTATACATGCAATACATATGTTGCATATATTCCATACTGATAGTTTTGTGCTGCAAGTGGAAAACGTATATGACCTTTGTTGTGACAGATTCAGAAAATTCGAAATAAAAAGCTGCTGGAGCGTTACCAGCACCAGCGCAAGGACGTTGGGGAAGAGAACCATGGCCAGGAGAATGAGCGGCTATTGTTCCACGGCTCACTGTTTATCAATTCTATTGTACATAAAGGTTTTGACGAGAGGCATGCCTACATCGGTGGCATGTTTGGTGCTGGTAAGCTTATTCCTGTTCCTACTTTCTGTTATGCTCACTCCTAGGTGGTGGCATGTTGTTTTACTGCTTTGTTTCAAGTAACTTTTGAAAGTCATGCTAAGTGGCTAAACAGTACGTCTTATCTCAGAAACGATGAGATTTAGGGCCAAGGTTCCTATCAAGCACTGATAAGAAGTCGCATAAGCCCTTTGACGTGACACAAAAATCATTTGCTGGCCTACCGACACCCGCGTATGGTCTGTCCTCCCCAGCGACAACTGGGCTTCTTGTTGGTTCTGTTTTTAAATGTTTCCTGAGCTAGTGTTTATGCTAGTAGACTTACCTAAGACATTTACATGGCTTAAGAAAAGTTTGTTTACCCTCGTAATGCCGGTTGTGTTTTGTTGTTTCTTTCATCATGTTTTAGTGCAAGTTGCTGCATAGATTTTAGATTTCAAATTTGCTGTATAGTATTTGTGGTGTGTTGTTAAAGGTATTTATTTTGCGGAGAACTCGTCAAAGAGCAATCAGTATGTGTATGGCATTGGAGGTGGCACTGGATGTCCTGTTCACAAGGATAAATCGTGCTATATATGTCATAGGTGTGTTTTTGCTGTTGCGTTTTGTCAATTTTTGCATTTTGCAGTGCTGTTATATTTTGCAATGAGTCTTATTATTTTTATGCTCTTATACACAGTGATAATAGTATTGTTTAGTTACGTTATATTGCTCTTAGTTTTCATATAAATAAGATCTATATAGCTTTGTTTATACTTTCAGTGTTTTTCTATTAGACACTGCAGTCACAGAAAATTAGTTGGCGTTGTGACTTACAGTTGTGTTCAGTCAGTGAAGTTGCTTTACGCTGCGCCTGGTTAGTACCTTGATGGGTGACTGTCTGTGAGCAGGTCCTACAAGTAGGTTGACTTGGCCTTTTTCCATTTGTGGGATGGTGAAATAAATATTATTAGCCTTTGGGCTGAGTGGTAAGTGTAATAAATGGTGATGGTGAATGTAGTACTGTGACTGCTAGTTTCGGCAGATTCGTGGTTCAAGCCAGTCCGCTTGGTGCAAAGATCGGCGGCTGCTCTGCGCTTATGTTATATTCATCGGATGAGCTCTAGCAGTGGCTGTACCATGATGAGTTGATGACAGCACCATAAACATTGTCATGGCTGTTGACCTTTGACCTTTTAGGGTCATGTGACATCATCAGTTTGCTATTTAAATATGTCGTTGAGTCTAAATGTATTTCCTGTGGATTGTATTATTTTACTGTGGCATTTTGCAGGCAAATGCTTTTGTGCCGAGTTACGCTAGGCAAGTCGTTCTTACAGTTCAGTGCAATGAAGATGGCTCACGCTCCTCCTGGTCATCATTCGGTGATTGGTCGACCCAGCACTGGTGGCCTCACATATGCCGAATATGTTGTCTATCGTGGAGAGCAGGTATACACTGAGCACCAGTACATTCTAACCTTTTCTCAAAGACAGATGTTGTATACCTGGTATCATTCTAGTTAACCTGAGCTGGACACATACTTTTTTGACAGAAACTTGTATTCTTTTTGTAAGTAAGAAAGTAGATAATTTGAATACCATGTTAGCCATGAAAAACGTGAAGCAACTTTCTAATAGTATGGAGCCCATGGCAAGATACAGTACTGGTTAGTTATTATAGCATGCATTCTAGTATATTAGGAGCTAATATTCACAGGAACTAGATTTGTTGATTTGATGAGCTTACATAATATTAATGGTCTGTGTTTGTCCCTGTGTGTGTCAGCAAAATATCTCAAAACAGTTATAAATATATCTTGATACTTTTTCAAATAAGTGTGTTTGTATGTTAGCTACACATTGATTAGCCTATGGTGATGATATGGATTTTTTTGCAGATCCTAGATTTTTACGAAATTCTTTACTATGAGCAGATATGGTGTAAACTCACATTTTTATCTTAGAAAATTGTAACATTTTATTGTTTATATTGCTAATATTATTAGTAGCTTTTCATCATCAGTATTAGGATGAATTACATATTTTTTATTATTTATTCTCTAAGGTTAATGATTAATGAACTCGTTGCACTGTATTGTGTTGCAGGCATACCCAGAATTTCTGATAACATATCAAATCGTGAAGCCCGACTCTAGCAGTATTGAATCGCCAAAGTCTTGATTCACTGTTCAATTGTGCTTGCATGCTATATTCTTCAGACAGTATTTTCTTTGTCATGTGCATACACATCTTTATTCAGTGATCATAATCAAGTTGCTGACATTTTGTGTAGATTAAGATATTGTACGTTGTTTCCTGTATTGTTCTGTTTTTGTTCTTATTTTGTTCAAACGTAATGGAATTTGTAATTAGGATGTGGTAATTACAATAGTCAGTCACTACATTTATTCATGAAGCTGAATAGCATGGATGCTGCATCAAGAGTGTCGGCAAACTCTTTAAATATTTAATGTATAATTAGGGTAAGTTATTAAAATGTAGGGCAGTGATTCATAGTCTGTGGCCCATGGACCACATCCAGCCTGTGATTAAGTTCTGCAACGTCTAAGAGAAAACACCGAAAGTATAAACATACAGCTATATGTCAGACTTGCAAATTATTCATTTATTGTCTTTCCTGCTTTTTTACGCTAGTCACACAAGTGGCAAGAACCTATAATTTCATGTCGAAACATGCCAGTGAGTTTAAGAAATTCAGTAATACAATATATCTGCTGGTTATTGTCATTAATGATACCATAAGATTGTACATCAGTCTGGACCATGTTGACTTCATTACTGAGGACTTCTGCTTGAAAAGATTGTACATCGCTGTCATAGGCAGTGCATGTCATGCAGATATAACCTTGACAAATACGTCGGTGTATGCTTGCAGTTGTGCACTAAAACCGTGCATGTGTATTCCATACTAGATACTGCACTGTTGCAGTGGCCAGACAGTGTGGTATCAATAGTTAAACCACACTTACCTTGCCTAGACTACACTGTTGTTTGCTTTACAACACAACTGCAGCCGAAAACTGTGAAAATGGCAGCAGCGCAAGCTAAGTGTGGTTTAACTAATGTCTTTGCTACAGCACAGAAGTGATTTAAATAAACTATAAACTATATATGATGATTAAAACATTTGCTGTGCAGTATTGAGCCACATGGCAATACATCTGTCGCATTAGTGGAGTAAGTCATTCTCTCTCTCACTCTGGTTGGTGGTTGTGGATCAACACACATGACCACAAGTTCACAGTCTTGATCTTGTCCGTGTAATTCGGTAGTTTAGTTTAGTTGCACCACATTAATATTAACTGAACAAAATACAGTGAAATAGCACATAATTTATTATGCAGGCATTTCACTTACGATCACAGATGCAAACAGATCGACTTGAACATGTCAACACATTACACACCTCTTGTTGCACAGTTGTGTACAAAAAAGGCTGTTTCAGTGTAGTGCAAAGCAAAGAAAAAGGTGCTGCCTTATTGATAGTCTGTAATTGGTAATCCGGCGCTGTAACCACCTAGCACTGTGTAACAACAGACAGGCCTGCGGTGTTTGTCAAAAAAGATATCCCATACTGTGGTGTGATTTAGTGACCCCAATGATGTCACAGACTGTCAACTTGAGGTTTTTGCTAAAACTTCCTACTGCTAATGACCTTCAGCACCTGAAGTCAGTGGCTTCATGGCAGTGGGGGCAGTTGTAGCCTGCCGGAGCAGTTTTCTTCCCAAAATACAAAGTTTGGGTGTGGAAATCCCCATTTTTGGTAAATGTAGGGGTACAGTTGAAATCTTGAGCACCCATATCTCCTGTCGGAAATTTTCAGCTGTCTGTCAGAAAATTGCCTCATCCTCCCCCCAACTGTTAGATGTAATGCCACTGCATGATATTAATGTGACTGAACACGACAACTGGTAGGCTCCAGATGATTTCATTTTTGACAACGATATGACAAAAACTGTTGGTCATGACAAAACATTGACTTTTGACGAAATTTAGTAAATTTGGACTTTTTTACAAACCAAAAATGGCATTTCTGGCAACAAAATCTGTCAAAGCCCACTTATCATAGGCTAACAAGCACTCAATTTGGATGGCCAAAAACTGGCAAAGATCAGAATTTGTTCCAAACTTTTTGACGAAATTTTCACTTTTTGACAAACAAAAAAAGTGGAAGCCAAAGGCTTCAGAACTGTTTTGGCATGACTTCACAGAATAAGTTACACTGCTGAAAGGGACTTATTAACTGGCAAAATTTGGGATTTATGACAATTTTTTTACGCAATTTGCACTTTTGGATGAACAGAAAATGACATTTTTGGTGGCAAAATCCTATGGAGCCTACAGATCAGTAATTAATTATTACAAAAATACATTTACAATTTTTTTGTACTGATAATAAACAATATATAAAATTACTATAAATCATTAATTCATACTATATAATATACACAATTTCAAGCTATAAAACTGTACCATATTTAATTTCGACCAGCCTTCACCCAGTGAACAGCCTCAACGCTTGGTAATGGAAGCACTGAATAATTTGCGAGGGAATAATTTGCTCAAGAGTTGCTCCCCCAAAGAAATGGCAGCATCATCAAAATAACAATCTTTAATATCTGCTATAACGATTACAGCAATCATCATGAAATCAAGAAATTTAAACAACTTTGAGCAAGCAAACTAAACTGATGACCACTGTTTATCAAATTATGTACAATTCTGCAGTAACATAGAAATCCTAAAGCAAAGATCGAATTCTGCTGCTTTGCCAGAAATCTGCAGCCCACGCAATACCACAGCCTTCCTCAACATTATCCTAAATTAAGTTCACGTATCACAGAATGACACGGAATATGACATCAAACCAAAGGGACTTTGTTTATCTTGTGGTAACTGAGGCATAGGTTTCATGTAGGCCAATGATACTCATTTTCTGGAAACTACGCTTTATTGCTTGGTCCAACTGAGTGGAGTCTACATTATACAAAAAGCATCATTTATTAACATAACAAAACTACACTTGCTTCATGAGTGCTAAGCCAGTATTCCTCATTATGCTTGTGAATAAATGCCGCTTTAACACAGATGCACTACATTACCAACCTATTGCACACAGCTGTATACTCTACATCTAACCACAAGTGCTGCATGGCACATGAAGAAGTGGGCAGCTAGTCTTCAGTTTATTAGCTATGAATAGGGACCAACTTAATTCACGATTTCACGGCCGTGACATTTTCTGTGAAATTGGCCTAACTCCGTGAAAAACGCCGATTTCCGTGAAATCCGTGAATTTTTGTGAATTTTAGCGCTTTTAGTTTGATTTATGACAATTCCAGAGTTTTATCAGCAGCTTTTGTACGGATGTTGCTGTTTGCTATGTGTCGCACTTCAGCATGAAGTAGTTGACATTAACTGTCTTGAGTCTTGACTCAGTGTAGTTAAATATTCGTTGTTCAGAAATTTCTTTGTTTGCATTAGCGCAGCACTTCGAAATAACGTCTGAGGGGCCCGTGAATTTCCCTTGAATTTACTAAACTCTCTGTGAATTTTCCGTGAAATATTACACATTTTAAAAATTCTGCCGTGAAATCATGCATTTTTTCCCGTGAATTCGGTTGGTCCCTAGCTATGAAGTCTATCTGATGCTGCTTTCGCTGTGGCAAATAACAGCACCAGCTGTACTGATACATTTTCGTATGAAAAACATTGCTGAATGTAATCAACTGCATACTAATATTACTATCGATTTCTGCTGAACCAGCCAATTTTTCCTGGTCATGTTAACTGGAAATTATTAAATCACTTAATACAGGACAAATGCCCTTCTGTTGCCAACAACAATCGACATATACTGATTAACACATTCAGACCAGACAGATAATGGCTGCAGGCTGAAATAACTTGTGCAAGACCCATATTTCAGACAAGATGTACTGTCCTTGGCACTGAATGCTTCTAACAAATTAGTTTACTCATCAAAACGCAAACAAGCTGAGATAATGAAAATATAAAATTAAATGCTAACAAAAATGGATCGGATATTCAACATATGAGCAGCTGTATAGTGTATATACCATATGAACGATATAACTTCCCAACATAAGTGCTTAGTAAAAAAAACCTATTTAGCAACCACACACAGTCTTCTGAAGAGCAAGTCAATAGGCATAAATTTGCACTATACTGTTGCATACTTGAGCAATCCGCCACGCATTGACTTGATCCAGTTCAGTCGCTTTCCATGCAGCGTAAACTGTGACCAGAACCACAGCTGGACAGCAGCACAGAGTAGCGGAACATAAACAAGCAGGTGAAACACTCCCAGCTGGTACTCCGTTTTCACATCGCTAGTCATATCGGCAACACTGAGCTTGATAGAGCCAGTCTCTCCGCCAGTCGCAAACACGTCATGTCCTGTCAAACAGCAGATCAGTGTCAGCACCATTTTACTTGCACAGATATCGAGCACTAGTTGTCAGTGGCATCAAGGGGGCCTGGCCCCCAGTATTTGGACATCTTATCCAGTGTAGTGGTAGGCAAGGCAACAAGATGAATCTCCCAATCCATTCACTGAAAATCATACGAGCAGAAAAAGCATACAAAAGCCCAAAATTTTGTTGCTTGCTCACTAGGCTATCAGTGAGCTGTGAGGCTAAAATACGCCAAACCATTAGCTAGTTCCCGTAGACTTTACTGTAACTAAGATAATTGTTAAAGTTCTATTTAAACTCACACTGCTAAAAATAAAAATAAATAAAAAGCTGATATGATTACTAGCATCTGAAATCGTCTCAGTACGTCAACACCTTAGTCTATATAGAAGACTAGATATAACAAGAAATTTGAGCTAATGCTCACGAGATGCGCGAAAGCCTATAGCAGTTCTGGGTCAGTAGTTTAGCTGAAAATTGGGGTGTTCATGCTAACTTAATATACAAATACCAAATTCTCTATCTGGATCGCATAACGATAGTAGTGTGGCGCCACCTTGTGAATGATATAGACTTGTGTCGCAGCCCGAAATCGCCAAAAAATCCATAAAACCCCCTATTTGGCGTTCAAGGTCATTGAATTCGGTGCCAATCGAAAGCCAGTGTATGACTTCCTATTAGTGATTAATAGTAACCTAGGCCCTATCTCGCACTGTTACAGCGACTTGTTGGCCAAAACTAACAAATTTTGCCCACCCCCCTCTCATTTAGCACCCTCATTCAGGGTGACCCCTTTTGAATTTATGGAAAAGCTTTACGGTTCCTGAAACTAGTCTTCCAGGTAGCGGACGGTTTTGACTGATCCACCCGTGTGACAGACGGACAGACAGAGAGATGGATGGACGGACGGACAGACAGAATTGTGATGGCTAAGATGCGCTGAAAGCAGTAGCCGCTTTCATGCGTAAAAACACTCACTAAGTGTACCTCAATGCATCGGTAACCGCTGTTCGTAGAACTGCTGAAAAGTTGCTGAACAAAATGTGCAATTTTCTTTGATGATCACCACACTTCACTTTTAATTAATAAAATAAAGTTAACTACCAGTGTTTAAAAAAATTTGCACTATAACAAAGTAAAGAAAGATAATCAGAGAACTCACCTGTTTGAACGGACAATACCCAAGTGCCAATGAGCGGTGCTAAAGTCTGGCCGGGCTTAGACAGCAGTGCCACAGTGCCAAACATTAGCGCAGAAATGGCCTGATGACGTGAATGTAGCACCACATCTTCATCAACAAGGTCACTTATCACAAGATTGAGAAGTTTGCATGTACCCTCGGTGAATACACGATTGCTGCCAACATAAACAATGAACAACAAAGGTTAAAAGATAATGATTGCCTATAGTTCCCATTGTCTCATGATAACCCACCTCAGAGCTCCATAGCACCACCTGCCATATGGGATCACAGAATTTTACCTGCTACTCGACACTTAACCCCAGCTAGACACGCCAGCACAGTACTCAACTTACATACCCTAAAGAGATAAAAGGCTGAGTTGACCTTGGTGGCTGATTTTATAACCAATGCACACAATCCACATATTTTGTCAAATGGTAGTAAAACAAGTGTATAAAAATACACTATTTATTAGAGTGCTTATTCAGTCTTTTTGCGGCAAAATATACGTTTATTACTGAAAGTAATCCTTAACTACTGTTACAGAACTCTTGGTAACATAAGTTGCAAACATCAAACTGCCAACCTGGCAATGAAGAGACCAATGATCCACATGTGTCTAACACCTATAAGCAGCATTGCAATGCTGAGCACTAGCTTGATCCAAAACATTAGCCGGATAACAAAATATGCACCATATTTTTGACAAAGCGTCAGAAAGTACAGGTTGTTGATGTGAGGTGCCATGAAAGACACTCCTGAACACACAACAAAAACACAACTGAACTTCACTGGATACACCATTATCAAAATCAGCAGTTGTGAAAGTGATAAACATGACAATATACACGACAAAGCATGACTCAATTCTAATTAAGCAATCTGTTGACGTTGATTCAATGACAATCTAATCAGTGCTTGAGAAACGGGTGTGGGGTTCTGTGGGCCAGAAGATAATATTAATAAGCCACTCTATATATGCATTGCTCTTGGGAGATGGTCTACATTACTTCATCTATCTATCATTTGTGTTACTAAGGCCAACTATGTGACAATAAATTCTCTAATTCACTGACTAGGTAGCTTTTAGCTTGTTGACTCGTGCTAACTTCTTGCAAATACTTTGTCTGGTTGTCCGAGAAGCACCTTAGTTTAACTTCCTTGGCGGTATGAATTTTGACAGAGTTTCTGTCTAAAAGCAGTACATATATCTGCCGTGGCGAGTTCACCGCAACATTCGCCTAATGACATTTAAATGTGCACTTGAGCGTTCGACTGTATGATCCCACAGTACAGCTGCGGTGCCGATGGCAGCTGTCAGCCGATGTAGCTGGATCCGCTGCAACTTGTGATGTTGATAAACTAGCTCAACACCACTCCTGTTCACAGCTTTCATCTCGCCAATTGCCAGGGTTGCTGACAGACACAACATCTCACAGCGTCAATACGCAGATGACACTCAAGTATATATGAAATTCACCAACGCTTCTGTTCCCACTCAAGTTAACAACATGCAAGCATGCCTAACTGAGCTGTGTCAGTGGTTCCTCTGCAATGGACTGGCAATAAACCCTGATGAATCAGAAGCTGTTGTGTTCTCCACTGCACAGAGATCAAGGCGCACTAACTCCGTGTCATCAATTGATGTCGCCGGTCATAACGTGCCGATCTCCAAGTCATTGTAACTGCTCGGTGTCAATCTTGACGCACATCTGACCTTTAATGAGCATGTCAACAACACTTGTCGAGCAGCATTTTACCACCTCCGAGCCCTACGGCACATCAGGTCATCACTTACCGATGAAATGGCTCAAACTGTCGCCTGCGCGGTGGTCCACTCTCGACTAGAGTATTGCAATTCGTTATACGT
>Ga0209671_1000433_pt1 | contig 27335 bp, 18 predicted proteins | sample WorMetHERISLAND2_2_FD_187401 | JGI IMG/M metagenome (GOLD analysis project Ga0209671, IMG submission 187401) | Marine gutless worms symbiont microbial communities from Max Planck institute for Marine Microbiology, Germany - Olavius geniculatus... | ecosystem: Host-associated > Annelida >...
TTTGGGGGGGGGGGGGCTCCGGGCCTCCCACCAACAGGGGGTCTCCCACCAAACCCCTCAATTTTTAAAACCCTGTACCTACCATGATTAAAGATCTTACTGACGCAATCATCAATCATTCCATTGGCTAAAACGCAGCCAAGTTGATTACCTGTATGATGATGTATCTTGTGCAAAGTTTCACTTCGATTAGCGATCTGTTGTAGGCCTAGTTCTCGACAATGTCGTTTGACTATTTGCGAACGGTTTATTTATTAATGATTATAGAGCTGTCAAATAACCGCTTGGCCTAACCGCTTGTCCTACGCGCGTGTTGCGTCTCAATGGTTTTACAATGTTGTATTTACCACCAGTCACATGCGGCACCCCCAGGTAACACTAACGTCAACCTACGACTTCAGAGAGTAACACTAATGTCACGTAACCATCAAAGTGTGTGAAATGAACTCAACTCAAGCATGCCGCGGTGTGACATTAGTGTTACTCTCTTTGAAGTCGTCGGTTGACGTTAGTGTTACCGGGGGTGGCGGGGGGTAGCGTGGCGACCACCCATGCGGAGACTGTGGGCGGAGCTTGCGTGCACAACAACGTCGCCGTCGTCGACTCAACTCCAAATAGTCAGGAAGCAAGTAGAGTTTCTAGAGTTCACCAAGTAAATTGCCCCGTTTAAAAAGTAGGATGATCCTATGGATAGGGCCTATGAAAAATTTCTGAGTTAGCGACAGACTGCTAGATGTCTTGCTGGTAAAAATCATCATCATCATCCAATGTAATAGTGCAAATGTAATAGGAATAAGGGAAAAAATCCAAAAATCAACTCCAAATAGAAAAACAGAAGCATGACATGGGTGTGAATTGGTAGACCTGCTGCTTTTTATTAGGTGATGAACAACACAATCTTAAAGCAATCAGACGATAAATTCAATAACTCAATACCGGTATTTAATTTTTATTCTTTATCAAAACGCATACAATAATTGCAGTACTAAATCTTTTAAAATTCATCAATATGATTAATAGTCTTAAGTGTCACATTATTCAGCAAAGAACGTGCAATAATGAACCAAAGCAATCACTATTCATTAAAACTTGTAAACTAAATGCCAAACTAATACACAAACAGTAAACGGCGATCCAGAAAAACGTGTCATAATGACACCAGTAAAATACGCAGCAATTGAATATGCACTAAAAGTAACAAACTGGAATGTCAATGGGAATGTAACTAACTCAAACTGATCGATAAAATTGATACATAAAAACATGCAATAAACAAATTAAATTAAACTCATAACAAAACACCAAACTCAGAATCAGATATTTTCAACGAAACAAATTAATAATATAAAAATGCGCAGTACGATTCAGCCATAATACTACAACTATTACCAATAGGAATATATACACTGCTAAACAGGCTTAAAATCTAAGCTTTTCTTCTTCATTTTCTGGTTACAAAAAATCTAATATATTGACCATATCATGCTGAGTACATTGTCGAAACTAAACAACCGCAATCCAATCTTGCAGTATCTAAAAAGCAGACTGACAAATATTCACTTCAACATAAAAAAACAACCCAAACCACCAAAAACTAAAACTGCAACATCAACCACGTAAACCATTAAAAACTAAAAAAATTCATGCGCATTAATTTAGATTAAAATACAAATGATAACAGACAACAAATCAATGAATATTTTGTCGACCAGCTTGGATTTTTTTCTTCAGCAGCTACCAACAACATAGATTAATGAAACTGAACAAACCATAGAGACAAAAATACTCAACTCACGAACAGGGAGCAACTGCAAATATAATAGTACATAACCACGTACTCCAGTCAACTCAGCCTTCTACCCCTTCGGGCTAGCTAAATTGAGTTTGGTCTGGCTGGGGCTGTAAAATGGGGCACATTCATCTGTGTCGGGTGGCAGGTAACAATGTGTGATCCCATATGGCAGGTAACGCTCTGTAGCTCTTAGATGGCTTTAACATAACATAACATAAACAACTTTCACCTTTAACTGTTTTTTTTTCCAACAGGAAAAGTAGGAAAAACACGGGACAAACTGTATCACAGACTCACAGTACAGGATGCATAGCGCTGTATAAAATTCAAGAAAGTGGAAACTGGAAAAAAAACGGTACAGGAATGGATGCCAAGTATCTTACAGCAATAACAGTATAAATACACAGGACAGAGCATAAAAGTTGATAATGACAGATGCCTGACAACTATTACAACAATATAAACACACGGGACAGAATAAAGCACATGGGTTTGGTTCAGCAAATAACAACATACAGGACAGGAAGTTTATACACAACCAGCAAAAATGTTGGCCCACTGGCAACATGATATGAGGCTGCCGTTTCCACCTAGCAATACACTGCACCCTTCAACTCTTAACTTTGACCTCTGACCTCTGAACTAAAAACTGGTTCACTGGTTACCCTTGCCTCGCAAAACGTCCACACCAATTTTGGTTGTTCTACACCCTTTAGTTTTCGAGCTACAAGCCTGTATGGAGCAGACAGACAGACAGACGAAGGTGAGACCACGTAATGCTGCCTATTAGGATGGCTACATAAAACCTCAGAAAAGCCCAAATTCCATCATGCCAACAACTATGTGACAAAGTCGGCGGACGACTTTGTTGATGACAGAAGTCCGCCGACTTTCGTGATTTGTGTCCGTGAAACTAAGTTCCATTATGGCGATGCAAATGGGTTTGTCGCAGACTTGTGACGGACTTTGTCGCAACCATCTGAACATACTAAGATGGTTTGAAAGCCATCACTTCCCTAAGGCATCCCCTTTTCATGGTTTCTGTCTGTAATATTCATGACTTGTGTCTGCAACTTTCACCAGTAAAGTTTCGGTGAAAGTCGGCAAAATGAAATTTGGGCTTAAGTGCACATTGGCTGGAAAGTTAAGATACTGTCAGTAATAAAAGCTTAAAGTTGTACGTGTTTTTATCACAAATGCTTCAGGGATGGCCTGCTATAGCTAAAGCCCACTATAGCTAAGTTCCATCAGCTGTAGCAGACACAGGATACTACACTGAAAACTAAGTAAAATAAAGCAACAAACCACATCCACTGTGTATAATAGTTTGAATATGTGACACAGAGTCAATGTTAGCTATGGCGGACGCTCCCAAACTTCAATATGAACAATGTCTTAACCAACAATAAAACAGCCCAGTAACAGGCACAACAAAAAGCTAAAACCGGTGACCATAAAACCCCAGATTACACCATTCTTCATTACACAGGGTGGGCCAATATGTCAACTGATAGGCCCACACGGACAAAACAAGCAATATGAAAAATGCATTTAACTTTCTAGTTCTGTGAAAGATAGAGATGATATCCTTGCAACAAAATAAATCCGAGCACAAGACATTCAGAGTTGCACGCCCAAACCTGCCTTTGTACAGGGTGGTTCATAAAAAGCAAAACAATAATGCTTTACATACACCCTGGGCCAAAAAACGTGCTGCTTTTATTTTTTGAATAGCTCCATGAAACACGAGTTGAATTCACTGTTGTATATGGCCAAACTACAACTTCTGCATTTCACAAGGTAATGTAGTGACAGTATCATGGTGAGGTGGGAAAAACAGTCATTTACGTCAAGTTTCTGGTTGACGTTGCATACCAAGAATTATTAAAATCAGCCAATGTTTCACGGAGCTATTCAAAAAATAAAACTGGCATGTTTTTTATGGCCCACCATGTAAATCTGGGCAACTACAGTTTCGAAAATGATCAGAGGCAGATTTAACCATTTTTACAACACGTTTGGCAAAACAAGTGCCCCATAAAAGCGGCAGCCCCACAGGATAGAAAATCCTGGACAGCAGCGTAATGTTTTCTGGCTATCACAATGAAACTTGTATTTGCTCAACAGAAAAATTACGCGAGAGCCCCCCCAACATTTTTAACGAACAAGGCCCAATCCGGTTTGAATCCAAGTCTGTAAATGAATTAGCCCTAATCATTGCAGAAAAGACTGGTCACTCACGTTGAACACTTGAACATGTGATTAAAATCATCAACAACACAATCGCTTCCGAAACTGTCCAACTGCTTGATCAACGTAAACCATGTATTTGCAGAGCACACAAGTTCAATAGTATATCTAACCTACAAGCGTTATATTGTCGCATTAACGTGCAGTGGCAAAGGGCAGCACTGGGATGCTGCTAATTGCCAGGTTGAACTAAAGTAGTTATCATTGGTGGGGGGAGGGTCAAGGATGTTGCTTATCGCCGGGTTGAACTAAACTCGTTCGGCGTTTGTCTGAATCTCGATCTTCTCAACTGACAGATCCGGATTCATGTCGGTAACTGACTTGATAGCCTCCATCAATGCCTGACACATCACAGCATCCGTACCTTTCATACTTCAGTGTCGTGACTAGTGCCTCTGTCGACTAATCAAAATTTGAAACTAGATGATGGACTCTGTTGACTATTACGCCTCCGCCAACATGTGACAACAACAAGGCCAAAAAGTGCATTATGGAGCATATTTGGCCCCACTGTGATTCTGACCGTGGACATTTTGACCCCAAAATTTGATGAATTCATCCTTGGTGCAAAGTCCGTTTGTGATGAAAGTTTGGTCAAATTCCATCAACAAATACCCAAGGTATCGTGCTAACAATGTTTGTTCGGGACTCATGCATGCAAAAACAATCTAAAAACATAATGCGTCCGGCCACTACGTTGGCAGAGGCATAAAAATAGTCGATCAGCTAGTGAAAGAGTCAATAGCAGCAGCACTACTGTCTACAATGACATGAGTCTACACTAATTACGTAAATATTTTGACTTTGTACAGTAAGAAAGAGCGACGAAGCTGAATTTGGTCTCATTGTTTTTTTTGTTTATGCCGCACAGAGAAGTTTGTCATCTTGCAAGACGAAAACGAAATGATAACACTGCTTGCAATACTCTGACAAAAAAGAACTCGGTGTTCAGAATTGCAAATTATGATGGTGAACTTTAGGTAATGCTCTCCGTCACAACCAAATAGTCAACCAGTAGTTGACTATTCAACTATTTGGTCGACTAAAAGACCAAATAGTCGAATAGTGAAATAATCAACAGAGACTTGTGGCACACGTTTCAAGAGCTCTTCCCCTAAATTTTAACTTGTCCAAAAATTTGCTTCTTCAATATGCAGTCCAATTTTAGGAAAATGTAAAGCAAAATAAAAATATGCAGAGCTCTGTCTGCACCCCTTCCCCAGTGTTCTTATTAATCCACGACTCTGCTGACTAGTAGTACTTATGCGATTAACCAACATATTTTTCAGAGCAATTTCAGATAAACCATATCAGCAAAAAATATGGTGCAGCCCACTGTGTGCTGAGGACAACTCAACCTCCTACCCTCAGCGGACAGAAGATAAGCAGTAGCTTATGGTCTGTTAGGTAAAGGCCTAGTGTAGAACCAAAATACAGGGTGAGCCAAAAAATGTGCCACTTTACTTTTGTCCATATCTTTGCCAATTATTAACCGATTTCCAAAATTTTTTCACTGGCACACTCTGCAGACAATGTGCAGTAATGTGATTATCTATATCCCACCACACCATTAATGCATCTATACTGCCTTGTGAAATATCAATGAAATATGCATACATAACGATAATAACAAACATTTTGGTAAAATTGAAAAAACACTTCAGACCTACATTGCAGTGAATGATATGTATGACACTAAACTGTGTGAGTCTAACACAGTCTAGTGTCATACGGATCATTCATCGCAATGTTGGTCTGAAAATTTTGTTTTTTTTTATTTACCTAGATTTTTGTTATTATCGTTAGTTTTTGCTTACATTTATATTTCGCAAGGTAGTGCAGAAATGCATTTATCGTGTGGTGGGATATATAATAATCACATTATTGCAAATTGTCTGTAGAGTGTGCCAGTGAAAAAATTTTGGAAATCGGTCAATAACTGACAAAGATATGGACAAAAGTAAAATGGCACATTTTTTGGCCCACGGTGTATATGCCTCTTACACGGCTCCACAACCCAGTACCCACAGACGGCACAAAAATCGATACTAAAAGACTAAACTAAAAATTTGGCAAATGACTCATCAATCATAACATAATAACAATAAACTAAAAAAATTAATACTCCACAAGGTAGTTTAGCCAATTTTTATGTGTAATGGAAACTTAAACAACCATTTTGTAGCAAATTCTCCGATGATTCAGTTAGTGAAAAAAATTGAGGAAATCAGTCGATGTCCGGCAATAAAATCGACAACAGCTTGGTGTCATGTTTTTTGTGACTCGCGGTGAACATCGTACCTTATCATAATCGGTCTCATCCGTTGGTTCCTCGATCAACGTTCTCTTTTCCACTCGCTTTTCCACGAATCCCTCGCGCTCCAACGTGTACTAAACACACGCAGCCATTTCACATACTGAGAACTTCCTAGTTCAGTTCCGATGAAATCAGCCGACATTAATATTCAGCCATTTGAGTGGACGATGGAAAAAAATATTTCTGTTTGGGTGTTGGGACTGCAGTGTGTATGGGCAGTAAGCAAGAAGTCACACCTTCTAAGTGATCTTAGCTATTCATTTATGTACAAAACTGTGAAAATTATCCATTAATCATGCAATTGGTTGTTAAAATCGTTTATCGATTAACAGAATTTTAACATTGCATTTTCAATTACGATTGCCTCACTAAGAGTGCATTAAAAATAGATAAACTGACATGCAACTGATACGTGATAATCGCTTCATAAGAGAATGTGATCGATAAAAGAAACACTTTAATTGTTGTCTCGGTGCATTTGTGACACCAGTTAGATAAATAACTTGAAAAGTTCACAAAAATGTATTTTTCTTGCACAGTAACTTTTGTTAGTTTTAATGTAAAGTAGCCATTAACTACTGTCGATTTCTGAAAACTCCAACAAATAAAAAAATTCGATCGCTACCAAATCTATTTATATTATATAATAAAATTTCACATAATTATGCTCACTTATTCCAGTAACAATAACTAACCAAAAATGGCCTGGAGGCATGATGGCCACGACGTTAGAATTACGATGACGAGGTCATTCATTTGGCTGCTAGTTTGGTCAATATCAAATGCATACGACCCTACGTTAGTAGATAGGTGAATCACCTAATCATGCAACATAACCAACACCAAGTTCAACTCAGCCTTCCATCCCTCCGGGGTAGTTAAATTGGCTGTGATCAAGGTGGGGCACGTTCATCTGTGTTGGACAACAGGTAACATTTCATAATCCCATATGGCAGGTGATGATCCACAGCTCTGAGATAAGTTCCTGCAAAGAGCTATAGACGTTAATTCTTTGAATATCTCGCTAAAAATACCTCAGTGATGACGTTGCCGTCAGAATCGGTGTAAGTCCGTGAGGTTGTCTTTGACTCTCTGGTAGTGGTAGAAGGACTAATTTCCAATGCTCCGGCGGCTGCTGGCTTGCTACGTAGCAGTGCCATGTGGTCATCTTGGTACGGAGGCAGGACCTCTTCATCCTCTTCCTCTCCATCACCGCCAGCCTACACACATATTACACACAACTTTGGGACTTGATCAGATATCATCTCCATGACTGTTTTCCATTACCAATTAGCGACTGATCGTCCATCAACTCTGCCATCAAGTTGATGGCCGATTATTGGCCGATCAAGACTGATGATTGAACATGGCGATCTGCAGTTGGTTGCTTATTCGCACCAGAAACATAGCTTCACTTCGCCGGTCAGAACGGCAATTTGTGCATTAAAATAAAGATCCAGTCATGGCGATCAATCACTACTGATCAATTTATAATGTGTATAGTGTTTCGGGAAGAAATAAAATGGACAGATGCCCCCATATTAATTTACGATAGAACGTATTTTTGACAGCAGCTGATATGGACGATATCGTTGCTATGACAATGTTTACTGGCCACGGCATTCACTCGCAGCACAACACTGCAAATCGGTTTCACTGTCAGCCAATCAGATTGGCATAAAGTTGGCTCAGTTGACGGCGAATCAACAAATCGCGGATCACGTAACTGGAGATCAAAAATGTATGGAAAAACGAAACGGAGTTGATCGATGATCAATTTAGAACTCCAAGTTGATCGGAGATCAGTAAATCGAAGATCAAATTTGATTTGACTGGTGACGGAACAAGAAATCTGACCTAATGCTCATGAGACGCGTGAGAGCCCATAGCAGTTCATGTTCACAGGCAATCTTGGTCTATCTCCATCCATTTCATCGCAATTCACTCCTTTGCAGCCAAAAATCACCCAAAACCCTTATTTTTAGGGTTCAAGGTCAATCAAAGTCATCAATATTGACAATCCTAAGAAGCTCGTCGCTAGTGCTTGTTATGTTAAGCAGCATGTCTGTGCCTATCTGCAGCCATTTTCACGTTAGACAAGCCAACAGTGGATAAATAACCACTTTTTAAGAAGGGAACCCATATTTGATACCCGCGTGCGCAGGCCTCCTTGAACCTAGAGGGTCCGGACTTAAATTGCTAAAATCCACACTCAATGCTAAAAATTTCGTATGCAAGTTGTCTTGGTCTCTCTCCAGCTATGTCAGCGCAATTCACTCTTGAAATACGTGTTGCAGCCCGAAATCGCGAAAAAATTTACCTATTTTGGGAGTTCAAGGTCATCAATGTTGACATTTCTAAGAAGCTCGTCGCCAGTGCTTATTATGATAAACAGCATGTCTGTGCCTATCTGCAACCATTTTCTCGTTAGACGAGCCAATAGCAGCAAAATAAAGCCTTTTTAAGGTGGGTGCCCCTCTGTCTCCCCCTCATTTGTGGGGACCCCCTTCACCCAGTGGCATGACATTTTGTCACAAAATACTAGAGACTCTTAGCTATCATATGGTGTAAACCAGAAATCTCTGTCTCACCTGGTCTTGGAATGGTACCAGGTTGTGACAGACACCAAGACACCAAGATAGAATTACCATAGCTAATATGCGCTATAGCTAGCTCTCGCGAGTAAAAACCAAACCTTCTTAAGATGTGTTCACAACTACAGAAACAAAGTGAAATGAAAAAAATGGACAAAACTAAAATAAACTGATCAACGGACTTCAGTTTGGTTCAGTCCAATCCAGTCCATTTCTGTAGCTGTGAACTCGCCTTTGGAGACAGACACGACAAAGACAAGCACAGAGAAAGACAGGCACAGGCCAGACAAAGAAAACATCGGTACAGACACAGAGACAGATAAAGTCTAGAAAGACAGTTACATTTCTGCTGCTGGTCATGACGACGTTGACAGTCGTCTGTCTGGTTGTCGTAGTTGTTGTATTAGCTGTCATCGTTTCAGTCTACAGCAATACAATGCAACAAGATTCTTTTAATACAATTGCGAACAGACTGCTATGAAAGTACAAATATCGCAAACAAATAACTGCAATGTAAGACGGTACAGAGACTAGTGATGGGCAGATGGTGAAATACAATTTAAATGCAATAACTGCACCAATATTGATACAGCCTGTAGGCTGCAGGCTGGTGGTTCATGGGAACGAAATGCACGATTACAAAATTCAACAAAAAAAATATTAAAATAAAATGCACAATGTGATAAAATAACTAACAGATGTCTTTCAATAGCACTTTACTTATAAATTTTTAATATCAACAACAACAAAAACAAAATAGTTGCCAATAAAAACATCAATTAATTAACCGCTCAACAGATCAGACAAAAAGTTGGCCAGCTGTCAAACCACCGAATCACTGAAATGAGTTAATGCTCAATGCATTAATCAACGAAGATGCTCTACACAGAGCTCGTTTAGATGCTACAGGGTGTGCCAAAAAATGACCCAACTTGTTTTTGTCCGAACTTTGTCAAATCTCCACCAAATTTGATAATTTTTTGCATTCAGATAGCCAAGACGACAGAAAAATGTAAGGTACACTCATTGTCTAACTCACATAATTTATGTCAACGCATTACCATGTTAACGCAGATGCTCCAAATTGTTACATTACGCGGTGATTATCAGTATCAGAGTGCTCACTTTTTTATTATCAATTTGACAGAAAGTGCTATGTGATGTAATAATTTTGTGATATTAAATATTTTACGCTTAAAATAGCAGACAACAAAACAACTGATTGATGAGCTAAGAAAAACACATTTTATCCATGAATGAGTGCTGTGCATTTTGATTAGGCCAGCCGAGAAGGTGGGGTAAGGGGGAAGTAAGCTTCCCCAGGCCCCGCAACATTTGGAGGCCCCGCCGTCACTCAAAAACACAAAGTACACTAGAATGCAGCATTTTAAAAAGAAGGGCCCCACAAAAATGTTTCCCCGGGTCCCACTGTGGCTCTCGATGAGCCTGATTTTGATCAGTTGATTATTAATGCTGTTGTCAGCCACTGTATACCCTTTGGGCATAAGTTGTAATAATTTGGAAGCAAGTTGTTACACAAATTATAATTCTGCTAAATAAATCACATTTTAGTTTATTATGTGCTTAATAAGGTTGTTAAAACTTTGCTTACACAACAATGGAGCACTATGCAACAATTTGGAGCATCTGCATTTTACATGGTAGTGCGTTGACATAAACTACATGAGGTAGACAATGAGTGTACCTTACATATTTCTATCGCCTTGGCTATCTGTATGCCAAAAATTATCAAATTTTGTTCAGATTTGATGAAGTTCTGACAAAAACAAGTTGGGTCATTTTTTTGGCACACCCTGTATTTGGCCAGGTGACTGTTTGCAGACAGGTAAATCATCTCGATAATTATATAACCAACCACCAAGGTCAACTCAGCCTTCTATTCCACTGGAGTAGGTAAAATGAGTACTGGCCTGCTTGGCTGTGGGTGGGTAAGGTAAAGTATGTTCACCTGTGTTAGGTGGTGGGCAATACTGCATAATCCCTCATGGCATACGATACTTGATAGATCTGAAACGGACTCACGTAAACAGCCTCTTTTAACCTTTAAAGGTAACCAGTGGCATCAGGAGTTCAAAAAATTAAAAAGGGAGTTGACAGAAAAATTAGAAACAGGAAGCCGCTGTTTCTCGACAGCCAGCAGCAAATTTCCAACAACGTAGATCGTGGGTGCTCAAAATTAGCCAAAAATTCGTCAAAAATAAATAATTTCCGAAACCAAATTTTTAGACAAGAAAAAATGTTTCAACAGATTGAAGTTAAAATTTAGAAGGGCTGGGAGCTGCCCCTCTGCTCCCCTCCCCTAACATGACATCACTAACAGTGTCTACACTGAAGGAAACTCACAGGAGGCACTCCGGCGGCAGTGTATGATGAAGACATGACATCATGCTGGTCCGGAGGCGAAGGTTTGCTGTATCCAACCATGGAGCCAGACAACAGAGCCACGTGACTATCCTGTGTTATATTATCCATTCAATCAACCAATCAATGGATCAACCAATGATTCGAGTCCACTATTCTGAAAGTCTACTATTCCCACTAACCCTAAGGCTGACCCTAACCCTAACCGTAACCTTAACCCAAACGTTAGCACTCTGGTGCATATCTGCACAGTGGACTTACAGTACAGTAGACCTTAGGAATAGCGGGCCGGTACACAACCAATCAATCGATCGATCAAAAGATAAACTGATCAATAATCAACTGATCAATCCATCCGTCAATCCACTGATCAATCACACAATCAGTGGATCAATCGACCAAATCAAATTAGTACAATATTTGTTTATTAACTTCGTCTTCCAGAATACAAAACATGCACACATTATGTTACACATTATTAAAATATTCAAACGTTTCGACAACATACACAACAACACAACTCGATCATCAATTTATCTATCAATAAAACAAACAAATAAATAAATAACTACAAAATAACTAATCCAGTCTTCAATGTAAGACAGCTACAAATAGTTCTGGTCTGTTCCAAGATGCTCAGTTTAAGGGCCAATGAAAATGAGAATTAAAGAAGCTAACAGCTAACCCAAGTTTAGCTGAAAAAATGCTGTAGAAACACTGTAATTTTTGTATTGTATCTTACTGAGTTACTCCAGTCTTGGCCAGATCCTAGCAATAACTTTAGAAGTTATTCTTTTGGGCTGAAATGCCTAAAATTTTGTTATCAATATTCACGCATATTATTCAGCAGACAGTGCACCTATGATCAAATGTTCAACAACTACAACAACAACAAATGCTACTACTACTACTACTGCTACATACCTCGTCTTCAAATCCTGCCATTGGCACAGTGGAAGTCCTTGTGTTGTCCCCTCCACTGTCAACGCTGTAGCCTCCCGCTGGGGTCGGCTTACGACGATCCGACAGAGTCAAGGTGTTCGTGGTGCTGCGCTGCTCAGTGTAGTAATTCTCAGCCCTATCTGTGCTGTACCCTGTAGCTGCAACAACGACAAATACAACTACTGCAATTTCTATGAAACCACAACTACAACAACTACTAGTACAACTACAACTACACTTTGTCAAAATGTTTCGAGTGCTATGCTGCTTAGTGCACAGTGTAGTACTAGTTTACAGCAGGATCTGTGCAACACGCTGTAGCTGCAATGATGACAACAACTACAACTACAACTAGCAACAACGTGTTTTTGGTGCTTCGCTGTTCAGCATCGTAGTTCTCTGCACAGTCTATGCTGTACCCCATAGCTGCAACAACAGCCACAACTACTAAAAGAACAACTACAACTACTAGTACAACAACTACAGCAACTACTACTAAAACTACCAAAACTACTAAATGCTGTGAAAACACTATCACGATCAAACTTGTCACTTTTATGATTCCAGCATTATAAAATAACAGCAAAAAGAAATACGAGTCATTGAAAGCTCTGTCAAAACTTGTCAGTACAAAGAACTTCATACAGCTAATAGAATTGTTGTCTGCAAATGATAACAAATCAAAGCACCAGCAAAATCTATTCAGTTTTCTTCCAACTGCTCAACAAAATTCTGTCACAATCCATTCACAATTTTCTGAATAACGCAGCTGACAAAAAGGCAAACATAAAAACATAAAAACTTGTTCGCTGAATCCACTGAATGTTTAAGCAGGGGACGCAAACGTCACAAACAGGTAAACCACTCTACAAAGAAATGTGCTGTAATAGACTTAGGGCGGGTTTCTGGATCTTAACTGGCTGGTCAAGTTAGTGTTAACTGACAGATTTGCATAACTCGTGTTTCCCGTTGCACTAACCAACGGTCAAAATGGCCAAAAATTTAACTGGCCGAAATCGGCCAGTTAGCTAACCGTCGATCGTAATTATCGTATTTAACATCATATCATATTTGACATCAGAACTGACGTCACTGTAAAACTGTTCATTGTTAGAGATGTGCAGATAGTAAAATTATTAGCTATGTGAAGGAATGTTGTTGTTTTAGTAGCAAAGCATTTCCTCGATTTGATTTTATTCAATATGGCCGACACGCGTTGAGTTATATGCTTGTACAAGTGACCGTAAATGTTCCACTCATATGAGTGAAGCTTCTATCAGCCGTAAGCCAAAACCCGGACTCATACTCATACTTGTGTCTGTGTGAACGCAGCCTTAACCCAGGTAATTTCCCAAGTTAGCCTTGTAGTTAACCCTAACCCATGCATGGAACAATTGACCTCTAATCGACTGCACTGCAAGAAGCAATTTTCTGCCTAAAGATGACAATATTAACAACTACTTCAACTACTAGAGACTGTTACCCTGTGTATCGAGGGTGTCCGTGGGTCCATGTGACTGCAGTCTTCTAACCGGAGCTCTGTGTACAATGGGTGCAGGTTTTCCAGTGTCCCCTGCCACGGCCAGTTGATGCTGTGTACGGCCCGGATAGCGGAACTTCGAACCAACCTTTGGAAACGCGGCACGCTCCGGGTCCAATGGCTTGTTCAGTCTAAACACAAGCAGTAAAGATTAAGTCACAAAAATTACAAAAAAACTATGTTAATTATGTGTGTGCGGCATCGCTACGTGGCAGCCACGTTTTCCGTGTGTCCGACAAATTTGTACGAACACTGTGGCCGTGCGCATTTCTACTTGCTGAAAGTATAACTGCGTAGAACGCAGTCTGGAGTACGAAAGTTCATGCCGTTTTCTGCGGTGCCGTGCCCTTGTGGAATATATCGACTGGAAAACTAGGCTTTGTGCTCAACCCTATCTAGACTGGTGGCCGCGGCCATGTTCCATGTGTCCTACATGTTCAGCCATGTGACTAGGACTACAGTCATTATCAGCTGCTGAGGCTATGGCTGCAAGCCAAGTACAGCTTTGCTGATGTCACTCGCCGCCAGGTGTGGTCTGCAAGACTTGGACGTAAGAGGTCCAGGCCCCGCGGCCATCGCGGAGATCAACACTAAAATGCAGCCGCCAACAAAACCATCAATCAGCTAATCGACAACTTGACATCGTCTTGCCGCTGTTTGCTGGATGACCTGTGATGTTTGCCTGAGATGCCGTTCAGATGTGGATTGTGTGTGGCACCTCTACCTTGGCAGCCACATTTTCCGCATGTCTTGGACGTTCGTCAGACCACCAGACATTGTCGCACGTGACACACTGTCACAGTTTCCAAACAGTCATACACAGCTTGTCGTAACAAAAAGTGTAACCTTTACAGAAAGTTTAACCTTTATGAAACACAAAACACAAAAAACAACGAAAACCTAAAATTGTAAGAACTGCCGACTATAATTGTGCATACCAGTATGTATCAAAAATGGCAGTTCTAATAATCTTCCAGGCTGTTTTCCTCCAGACAGTCATCAGTCTCATAACGCCGTATATTGGAGGACAATTACTAACTAATATTATATTAATATGCACTGAAGAATTGCTAACCTGAAAAAAGCATGATGTTCCACGGCAGACTGCCAGAGTCTCTTGGCCAAATCGTACTTCATCTTGTACTTGTAGACAGGCGCCTTGTCACTTGGCTATATTACAACAACAGTGACATGAAATAATACTACGAACTCACACAACTACCACAAACAACTACAACACATACGAACAACCACTACAAAGCCTGTCACAGTTAAGTTCACATAACTAATGTAATGAAGACAATTATTGCGATTACTGTTACTATTATTAAATCACACAAGCAGCAAAAAATTAAAATAAAATTTTTAATAATTATAAACACATTCACAGCAGTTAGCTAAAGCAAATTATGACAATGACAGCTAACAAAATAAAAAAAAGCCCAGCATGCTTCATCAAAACCCAATCGGCAAGTATCTGATTTTATGCTTTAAGCTACATATCCTAATTTTTTTTTTATTTCATTTTATTTTATAATTATTAGCTCATGTATTTTTGTGCATTCCACGTACAATTTCAAATGAATAAATTAAACTCTAACTGACCCTGGGAGGTCTAATCTTGATGGTAAATCCACTGCGATTGTACGAAAAGTGAATGATTTTCTGCCACGGCCAGCGATAGATGCCGAGACGATCTTTGTAGACCGACAGACCATGGGACGATACGCCAATGTTCACATCTCCCTCTACTTCCTGAGCATTTCGCACCTACACACGGTGGCCCAGTGAACATTTGCAGCAACACAGGTAAAGGTTAAGGTAAAACTCCCGTAGTCAACAGCGCTGTTTCACAGTACTAGGTCTATAGGGCAGTGTTCATCTCCGTTTCAAGGCCCTGAGCCAGCAGTGAGCCATGGCTCAGTTACATGGGCGGTAGGCCAGACCTCTCTCCGATATACTACCGTTACCTTCCTGGTGGTGAGGCTGGTACCAAATTGTACTGCTTGGTGACAAAGCCACATGTGGGTTGGGTGAACAACTTGTCCAGAGTCGTTACCTGGCAGTGCACCAGGTTGGAATCGAACCGGGGACCTACGGGTCACCAGTTCGATACGCTACCGCTATACCACCAAGCTACACTAATGTGGCAGCAATACAGAGTGCGCAGTAAATACTAGCAACAATTAGTCGCAACAGCTGCAGCAATAAACGTCCAGTCGATCTCTGTAAACCGATAGACTACGAAATGATAGTTCTTCCTCCACATCTTGAGCACTGTCTAATGTTTACACAAAGTTGGCCAGTAAACACTTGCAACAACTTCTAAAACAGGCAGACCACAATCCAGTCTACATCCAAAAATTGATGGTTTAACTCTAGGTCAAGTCACTATCAAGTGAGTATTCTGAGATGGATGACTGTCTGTGGATAGGCAAACCATCTCGGTATATAACTGATACCCACGTCAACTCAGCCTTCCATCCCTCTGGGGTAGGTAAATCAAGTACTGGCTGTCTGGCTGGGGCTAAGATGGGGCATATTCACTTGTGTTGGGTGACAGATAACACCATGTGATCCGATCCCATATGGCAGGTGATGTTTGACAGCTCTGTGATCGAGTCAACATAAAGAGGTATAAACGATTTTTAACCCTTCAGCCTTTAATGTACATTTACATCGTTCTCCTCTCATCCGGAGCAATACACTTGAAATGTTGCCAGAGCACTGAATATCTCAGAATCAGTCTGTTCAATACATTTATCCCAGACAATATCACATGCACGACTGACACCATACTGTTCTATGCTGTAAGATACTTTTGCAAGGTAAAGTCCTTACACAGTTGGAGTGAGATGGTACATTAGTTGCTGATGCACACAGCTGTGTGTAGTGTTTGCAATCCCGGGATCCCGACTGTTTTCACCAATCCCAAATCCCGGGATTGGCAGCATCTCAATCCCGGGATTTCTGGATTACAAAAATTCATTAAAATAGTATTTTTTCGAGTATTAAATGATACAAACAACAATTCTAGTTGTCAGATGAATAAAATATTCTACGTGTCCCACTCCTTGCTGTGCAATGTTAATTGTATTTTGACAGTCACGGTCAAGAGTCTACAGTTCAGACATACCTTCCGTCGTGGCCTACTAAATTCTATGCATGAAATAAATCCACTGCATATAGTAAAATAACAAGCAATTTGTAAACCTAATCCCGAAATGGGATCCTGGGATTACAAAGATCCAAGATTGAAAATTCAATCCTGGGATAGCTGTATGTATGATATCTATAATGCTGATGGTGATAACTACTCACGATGGCACGATGAAGGTCAACACCGTAGAATGCAAGCAACTTGGCGTTGTCAAGATAGTTCTTCTCTGCCTCCGGAGGTGTCTGGCCACTACAACAACAACAACAACAACATTACAACAACTACTAGTACTATTACAAACCAGTTCATCACATACAGTTTGAGCACAATTGGCATGAATTTACTGTATTCACCACTATTACTACCACTGATACTACTAATAATAGAACAACTACAAGAATGTACAACTACCAAAAAACTACTACTACTAACCAGTTCAAACGTGGAGTCTTGCAAATAGTCTTTTGCAACAGACTGTATAAACTGGACATGTTTGACGTACTCATTACCACTGCTGCTACTACTAATACTACTACTATTACTACAACTACAAAGCCAGACTGTGGTTACAAAACAATCTGGCAGTTGAACTTCGAGAGAAAAACATCACGTATAAACATTTTATGCATCTACTATAAGACGTTTCTGTCTAGTTGAGGCTGCAGCGCATTGTGACTTTTTTGTAGCTGGCCAGAAGTATTCTTACCTACCTACAGACAACTACAACAGTACGCAACTATTACTACAATAGACTTCGATTCATGAAGTGAAGTCTAGCAACCTTCCGTCTGGTTATAACAAACTGAAGCACTCAGCAGCACTAATAGGCCTACTACTAATATTACTAAAAATAAGGATCGATTGTTCCATGCCTAGGTTAGCTCATGCATTTGCTAACCAAACGTTAAATTTAAACTCTAAAGTTAACCTTGTACACATTGTTGTATGCCAAGTTTTGGCTTAGAACAACGTGTCATGAATTAAAACGGGTAATTCCCTGAGTTAACTTTGAGATTAATCCTAACCTGTGCCTGAAACAATCGACCCTAATACTACTACAACAGTGTGCAACAACTACGACAACAACTACCACTACAACAGACCGATTCATGACATGGAGTCTCGCAATCTTCTCAAGCAGATCTTCCGTTTGATTTGGCACAAACTGCATATCCTTGATGTACTCAATCCCGGCCCCGTGCTCATCCACGTCGTAGTCACCGATGTCTGATTGGACGGCGTAAGAACCGAGCAGCTGGTGAGTCACAAACGAAGCTGGAACCCTGCCACACAGAATGAGATAAATCAACGTACTAAAGAAAATATCAAAAGTGGTGAATCAAGTCAACTCAGCCTTATATCCCTCCATGGTAAGTAAATCAAGTATCAGCTTGCCTGTATGGCTAGGGTTAAGGTCGGAAATGTTCACCTGCATTGGGAGGCAGGTAAAACTGTGTGATCTCATTTGGTAGGTGATGTTCCATAGCTCTGCAGTGGCTATGACATCTGTGGTGGCATCACATCAGAATGTCACATGCCATATGGGATCACGCAGCATTGCCTGCCATCTGTCACCCCTGAGGCAGGTTAACATGCCCCACCTTAACCCCAGTCAGACAGGCCGATTTACCTACCCCAGAGGGTTAAAAGGCTGAGTTGACCTAGGTGGCTGGTTACATAAAGAGATGGTTTACCTGCACGCATGCAGACACCCACCTAAGTTCTAACCTAAGCTGGCGTACAGCACTTTGTTGATCGAACAAAATGTGTTACTGCTATGCCAAGCCACCAGTAGGAAGCCACACGCCATGAGACAAACTGTATGATTGGATGAAACACTAGCAAATAAGCAGTGTCTGCAATCTGACTACATAATATTATGGCACTATGTGTTTCAACTGATCGACAGATAACAATAATTCAGCAGCCAAAAAAGATTCCAAGATAAAATTATCATCCAAGGTTGACGATTTTCATCTCATCTGACATGATGAATGCGATTTCCTATTAGTGATCGATAGCAACCTTGACCTTATTTCATACCATTGTGCCTAAATGTCCAGTGTGTACCGACCTTCAAGATCATCCAAGGTCAATGATTTCTATCTCATCTGAAATGACGTATGCCACTTCCTATTAGTGATTAATAGTAACCTCGGCCCTATCTCTCACTGTTTCCAAGATAAGGCCACTTATAGCTTAAAACTGTCTGTTGAATATTGTGACCAAAGCACTGCAGACAGACACATGATTATTGACAGCCTATAGGAAGCTGCTACCGCCCTATCCAATGGTACCATCGCAGACCGCCTTCACTTACTGTTTAGCCACAATACTGCACGACTGGTATACAACAGTGCATTATGACCCTTCAAGGTCATCCAAGATGAATGATTTTGATGACATTTGAAAGCCAGTATGCGACTTACTATTAGTGATCAATAGTAACCTAAGCCCCATTTTGCACCATTTAGTCACAATACATCCATGACAGACGGATGACAACCGTGACAACAGCTCGACCGTTGCTTAAGTACGGTCGACTAAAAACTGACAAACTGCACATAAACAGTAATGTTCCTTACTTTGCCATAAGGATGTCCAATCGCAGCTGCAGAAACAGCAGATATCTGCAACAGATAGCAAATCGAACTCAGGCAAACTCAGCTTCTGTTTACTGTTTACTCGTAACACACTCGACAAACCACGAGTGTGGAACAGTCTACCGATGTCCACTCCCGACCCATCACTGACATTCATTGTTTTCATCAACAGACTCAAGACTCATCTGCCTGGACAATAGCTGTGACTTTTGTGATTTAAAATAGTGAGTGAATGAGTGAATGAGTAGGGTTTAACATCCCACCCGACAGAGTATAGATCATTTTGGGGACAGCCTTTCCAGGCAAAATTGCACATACACACAACAACAGAACAGAAAGTTTAACCTTTACAGATAGTTTAACTTTTATAAAACACAAAACACAAAAAAACGACCTAAACCTAAAATTGTAAAACCTGCTGATTATGATGGAAGACTGAATTGACCTTATAGGTTGGTTATATACCAAAATGCTTTACCCATTCAACTAGTAACCTTATAACTGCAACACGACTGGTAGTTAAAACCATGACCAACCAAACTGCCGCCAAGCTTTCTATGCTGCAGTTATTTCGTAAATCAATTAATTATATTTCTAATAGCATTGCACACTAAAGTGTGGCTCGGTAGTCTAACGGTAACATGTCGGACTTGTAATCCTGAGGTAACTCAGAGTCTCAGGTTCGACTCCGCACCAGGACACTGCCGGGTAACGACCTTAGGCAAGTTGTTCACACATGTGCCTCTGTCACCAAGCAGTATAATTTGGTACCGGCTTCACCGCCTGGACATAAACAGGCACACCGCGCGATACACTGGCCCTGTATCCGTGGTCTCGCAGTGTAAAAACTGGTGTCTGGATGAAGGCCTTAGGAAATGGAGAGCAGTGCCGCCCTATGGGCCGTAAGGCTCGGGAAGGACTTTACGTTTTTTTATTGCACACTACGATCATGGCCACAGCAATGGGAGACTGCATTTGCAGTCAGTCTCCCGTCCAGCAGATAAGGTAAGACAAGATGCACTACAACCCCAGCAAATAAGGCTGTAAAATAAATAAACAATTAAGCCGACTTATGTAGCTAAGTGACTAAAGCACCAAAGATAAAACAACAAACTAAACTGTGTACTGTACACCATGTTAAAAAAAACATCCAAGACTTTTTTGACTGTAACTTAAAGAAAGATTATCAGATGATAATAAAATAATTTTGACACCAATATGTCTGAAGCAACTGGCAATAAAATGGCTGTCTAATTTTCCACTGCACCCAATGTCTGCCTTTGCATTACCTGGGGAAACAAAATTAACGAAATATTGCATTTTTATCCTATTTTGCCTGTTCGAGTTTTCCCAGGTAGTGCAAAAGCAGACATTTGGTGAGGTGGGAACTAAAACGGTCATTTGATAGCAAGTAGTAATGCAAATGTTTGCAAAATTATTAAAATCTGTCAATCCTTCTTCAAGTCACAATCGATAATGTTGGGGGTGCTTTTTGATGTAATTTTGTTCATTTCAACTCATATACTGTTGGTTCTGTTTTCCCCAGGTAGTGCAGAAACAGACATTGGGTGAGGTGGAATACTGAACGGTTGTTAGATGGCCAGTTGTGCCAGAAATATTTCTACTGAAAATTATTACAATTGGATATCCATTCTTTCAAGTGACAATCGATAATGTTTGGGATTTTTTTTCCGGACAAGGTGTATAAAAAAACAGCTAGTGACCTGGTAAGTTCAGAATGGAGGTCGGTCGTTGGCTCGGGAGGATAAAACTTCACTTCAAACGAGAACAGAACAGTACGTTCTATGAACAACAAAGCAAAGCAAACAGACATCCAATTCCAAATATACTAATATTACCTTTTATCAGATCTCTACTGCATAAATGCAGAACAGCATCTTTCACCATTCATTGTTTCCTGCTAATTATAACAATAAACTAAAACTTATATAGTGCAGAAGCACCAAATATTTTTACAGTTTTGTAAATTAGTTAATAGCACACAAAAATGTTTTCAAATAATGACAAAAATAACAAGAACGGAATAGGCCTACATTATCTTTTTCTCCGTTTGGATGTTTCTCCAAGCGCTGCATTTTACATTTTAAAAAACTACATTAAAATTCTGGTAAGGCTGTGTCGAAAGGGATACGCACAGTTTTCGGCTGGTGCTCTGAAGATGCACCAAATCTAGTGAGCAAGTGATCAGTGATATCTGGGGCGGGCCATGAGTTTTTGCAGGACAAATGCCGCTTCCATTAGCCAACCGAAAATGAAAGCAGTGACAGAGCAGAAGTCAGCAAATGCAATATTCCATAGAAAGCAGCACAAACTACAGCACTGAGACCAGCTAAATCTAACAATTTCATGTATCTATCTGTGTCATGAACTGACAGTGCCCCATTACACAAAAAACACAATAAGAAGTTATAATAAACACGATCAATGACAAAAACTTCCAAAAATAACAATCAGTGATCAGGTTGAGAGATATGATGAATATTCACATACTTTTTATCTGGCTGCTGATTGGCTTGTCCAGGTGCAACCAAAACTACACTTGCACGCAACGTAAACAAAGAACATATGCAAATGATACATGTTCATGTCAAATTGACAATCAATACAGGGTCACTTAAATTAGATCTGGACTGCTTTTGTGGCATTGACAAATTAGTAATGGTTGGTAGCAGAAAGAAATGTGACATGGCTAAAGTTTCAGAATTTTGTCTGGAAAAGTGAACAAGAAATTTGAGCTAATGCTCACGAGATGCACAAAAGCCTGAAACAGTTCCTGTTCGCAAACTGTCAGTCTATCTCCAGCCATTTCATTGCAGTTCATTCTTGGAGTGTGCGCTGCAGCCGAAGATCGCAAAAATCAATAAAAACCCCTTATTTTAGAGGCTCAGGGTCTTTAAAAGTCATCGATGTTGAAAAAAGCTCGTAACTAGTGCTTGTTGTGATAGGCAGCATGCCCATGCCTATCTGCAACCGTTTTCATGAAAGACTAGCCAACAATGGTAAAACAAAAAATTTGAGCTAAGGCTCACAAAACGCGTAAAAGCCTATAGCAGTTCCTGTGCACAAACTGTCAGTCTATCTCCAGCTGTTTTCACAAAAGACTGGCCAACAACGGTAAAATAACGACTTTTACGGGGGTAAAGCTTTTGATGCCCTCGTGTGCAGGTTTCCTTGAACCTAGAAAATTGAGACTTGTACCGTCGAAATCTACATTCAATGCTGAAAATTTCATGCGCAGCTTCTCCATGTCTATCTCAATTGGTTTCACCGCAATTCGCTCTTGAAAAGTGTCTCGCAGCCCAAAATCTCCAAAAAATCCATAATAAACCCTATTTTAGCGTTCAAGGTCATCCAAGGTCATTGAAATTGGTGGCAATCGAGAGCCAGTGTACGACTTCCTATTAGTGATTAATAGTAACCTAGGCCCTATCTCGCACCGCTATTGAGATATAGCGACATATTGGCCAAAAATCGCAAATTTTTCCCACCCGGCCACCACCCTCTCATTTAGCACCCTCGATCATGGTGATCCCCTTCAAATTTATGGAAAAGCTTTACGGTTTCTGAAACTAGAGTCTTCCGAGAAGCCGACGGTGAAGATTTGGTGATCCTAGCTTGCACCATTTTTGACTGATCCACCCGTGAGACAAGTGGACGTACAGACAGACGGACAGAATTGTGATGGCTAAGACATGCTAAAACAGTAGCTGCTTTCACCTGCAAAAATTCTGAACATCAAGTTAATCGAAGATCAGTAAATCGGAGATCAAAATGATTTGATTGGTGATGGAAAAACTGGACCTAATACTACTACAACTAACCTTGATGCTATTGCCATTAAGATTTCAGATGCTGAACTATAACTACAACTGCAACTGCAACTATAACTACTACAAAATCTACAACTACAACAACAACAACTATGACTACTACTACAACAACAACAACAACTGCTACTACAACTGACCCTGACACCATTGTCATCAAGATATGATATGCAGAAGTAATCTCTTTCCTCCAGTTCCAGTCTCTTACAGACCTCATCAAACAGCATCTGTCCGGTAGCCTTGGCCTACATCAGACATTCACACACTAGAGCTAATAACATTTCCATAGACAATGCTCTCCAGGGTTAATAATGATAATAATTTAACGATAATGTCAGACAGTGGTGACATACAGCAAAGCTGACCAGTCCAACCACAAAATACAATTACAATTTTACAATATACAATAAAATGACTATGCCTACATAAATACTCCAAGTCATAAAATTTACAGAAAAAAATAAGGTTTCAGACACTCGGGCACATACCCAAAGCAACATCTGGGATTGTTATTGCATAAATTCACTTAAAAAACCATTTAAGCACCAAATCCTGCAACAAACTTAATATCTAGAGATAAAATGTCACACATCTATATTCATTGTAAATGGCAGCACAGTACAACAATTAACATAGACAAAACTTATCTGAACTTAACTAATGATACAGTTCAACTGATATTAAAATATTACTAAACTCTCAAACCCATGACTTTGCAATTTCTGGATAATTGATAAAGGTAAAGGTAAAGTCCACGTACTTGCTATAGCGCTTCTTACATGCTTCTTCAAGACCAGAAGCGCTTTACGATATTGGAAGTGGCAGCTGATTGGCATGAGCTAATGATACCGCAGCGCACTATGCGGCCATCCATTGCCTGCGCGAATGAACAATTGGACCCGCGGTTTGCAGCAAGCAGACATACCACCGCCCCAATCAGCCACACTAGGCCTTCACCCCGTAGCCCGTAAGCTACTACTCATTTCCTGTCCCACGAAGGGTAGGAGGCTGAGTTGGCCTGAGCACCATTGGAAAGCTCAGTAGAAACAAACTCAGATAAACTTTTCAGCAAGGCTTCTTTGTCAAAACATATCTAAATTTTCCCTAAGTTCGTATTTATTTAAAATGGAGTGGACCTAACACTAATCAATCGAATAACTAAAAACACATAAAAACCCGAAAAGCCATCGAACTGGGCCTTTACAAAAAAGCAGGTTTCATTCATCTTCACTGGATACTCAAGAGCAGGAAGACAATGAAAAAATAGTTCATACCGGAAGTTCAATTTCCATATCAGTTGCATCCAGCATACGAACAGAGTAGACCACGCCACCCCCACGTTTAGTTGTACTTTCACTTGGGCTCAGCAACGGCTAGAACATTCGCACCACATTACATACACTTCTATGTGCCTTGCGTATTGTAATACAGCTCAAAGAAAAAAATAATAATCCATAAACTTAATTAATAATCAAATTCATATAGTTTACACAAGTGCACTATGATATTTTGCACAATGCATTATCAAAAGCCTGATATTTTTGTGCGAGAAAGAATTTTTTGCATGTTTTACCCACGACAACACTAAGCAACTCATAACCAAAATGTTCCTAATCCTGTCTTATTATTATTACAGGCCAACACTAAAACTATTACAGCTGTGCCAATTAATAATGACAGTCATAGGAAATTGAGCGACTTCAAAAGCATGCACTTCAATGTTTTCTTGATGACATCAACTTACAATGAGGCGTGTTCTACACTCAGACTGTTAACACTGAACAATCGTCGCAAACAATTGACACAACACTTTTTTCATCAGCTTACACATCTGGATGGTTGTCTTTTTGATTTGTTACCACCAAAACGTGCTATTTCTGATTATATGTCATTGCCGATCTTGTACGTACGAAATTCCGAAGATAAGAAAACTCCGATATGCGATTCAATCTTTTTTACCGATGTACTGTTTGGGTTAATTTTACTTAAGATATTTTATTTTTGCCTGTTTTCACATATTTTATCTACTGTACTATAATCCAGTTTGTGGCTGCAACACGTAAAGACGATGATTTATTCATTCATCAATTGCAGACCTTCTGCTGTCCAGCAGCTCCGCGTTCCTCATCTCCCACAGCCATCGTAGATACTCACGACTAGTCTGTTCTGATGATTTCACTCAATTTCACAACGATTCAGCTACAACATGTGCAGTTAGAACACAGCTTACAGTACACACGTTATCTTTAACTCGCGTAATACAGTACATACACAAAGCAGTATAAATACAGTCTCTCTGAATTTGGTCTCAATCAATGAAGTTACCCTACAGTCTACGAAAGGCCCAGGTGACCATCAGCAGACCGTTAAACCATCTCGGTATGTAATCAATCACCCAGATCAACTCAGCCTGGCCATCCCTCCGTGGGTAGGTGCAATGAGTACCTCAGTGACAGCTGAGAAGCATCGCACCACGCGTTGCTCCAGCCCCTGTCCATGGTTCTGCAGAATAAGCTGCGAAAACAGAGAAAGAGCTAGAAAATGGAGATCAGTGTCGTCTATGTGACTCGGGAAGGACAGTTTACAAAACTGTTGCGTTACGTCGTGTTGACAGACACCCGCAGTAGTGTTTGAAGTTATTCTGCCGTCCAATCATCCGACAAATCAAATTTAAAAACAATGCCACGCCAATTCAATCATAACTAACTTAACACGCTACTACCATCTACAAATGTTGTTTTATTTGCACAAATAATCGCTAATTAACGTCATTTCTTACCTGTCTTCAAAACATAAACTATTTATCTCTTCGCAACAAAAGTGAGAAAAAATAAGTATGTAAACTGAATCCGCTGAATCGGCCTGAATCGGCGATAATTTTTGGCACACAACAAAAAGAAGAAACTTGACGTGAATGACTATAGTATTGCCCACCTTACCTTAATACTGTTGCTACATTACCTACGGAACTGTGATAGACAAATGGACTACAGACATATGCATTTTTGGCAAAGTCCATTCCTTGCAAATTCCACCCCCGACCCCGTTTCTTGCAAATTTCTTTTCTTGCAAATTCCATTCCTTGCAAATTCACATAGATGTCAACTTTGAGGCCTTTCCACTTTTAGAGGGGTACCCCTCTTTGACGTTTGCATGCGCAGACCTCTTTGAACCTTGGGGGTCGGCACTTAGAATGCTAAAATCGGCATTTATAGCCTATAGGCCTAACTTCCATACGCAGGTTAATTGTCTTGGTCTATCTTCAGACATTTCGTCGCAAATCACTGTTGAAATGTGCGCTACAGCCAAAAATTGCTTAAAAATTGCTTAAAAATCACTAAATCCCTTTTGTGGGGTTCAAGGTTGTTCAAGGTCATCGATATTGATAAATCTAAAAAGCCTGTCATCAGCAGCACGTATGTACCATTTTGCAACCGTTTTCACACACTAGGCCTAAGAGAGCCAATAGTGACAAAATAACGTCGTTTTAAGGGGGTATAGGCCTACCTCTCTTTGACGCCCTCGTTTGAGGGGAACCCCCCACCCAGAGGCAAAAAATTTTGTCACGAATAATTAGAGTCTATGTGGCAGCCGACAGTAAAGATTTCATGATTCTAGGTCAGAGGTTTCGCCGTTTTGATACAGTGCCAGTGTGTGTGACGGACGGACAGACAGACAGACAGACAGACGCCCAGACGATGGCTAAGAAGCGCGAAGCGTGCTGCTATCGCGAGTAAAAATGTAGGCCTATTATTTTCGACACAAAGTAAAGCAGAATTTGTGACAGAGAAAAAAAATAGGCTAAGATTAAAAATTTAAGGCAAAAAGCAAAAATTCAAATTTCACGTTTTTCCGTGAATTCGTGATTTTCGTCTAGCCATAGTAGCCTAAAAATGCAACTTTGGCC
>Ga0209671_1000436_pt1 | contig 27296 bp, 17 predicted proteins | sample WorMetHERISLAND2_2_FD_187401 | JGI IMG/M metagenome (GOLD analysis project Ga0209671, IMG submission 187401) | Marine gutless worms symbiont microbial communities from Max Planck institute for Marine Microbiology, Germany - Olavius geniculatus... | ecosystem: Host-associated > Annelida >...
ACACCAAATTAAGCCAAAGAAGAAAAAACATATCCTAACCATTCACCATGTCACATCGTTTTGTTGAGTAGACGATGTGACTCAAAAACACGAACAAAATATGAAAATAAATCAATTATGACTTGTATTATAAATTACAAGATACATGAAAACTGACAACATAAAACCTACATACTGACTTCGGGTTTTTAAGATTTTCTTAAATTTTAAACCAGTTTTTCGAACCAATTTTGCAGTCGTAGACAAGACATGCGCAAAGTTTTTTTTCGTTTTAATTTTTTTCTAGTTTCGGTTATCGTTATTATTTCTTTCCAGTTATTCCTATCTCAGGCTTCTAGCTCTTCTGTAACCGTCTGTTGCTGAATTCTTTTAATGACACTATATTATTTCAATTTCTCTCACTTTATTTTCATTCAAAACATTTTTAGTTTATTTAGTTTATGTGCTATATTAAACTGTCAGTTTTCAAGTGCAAATTTTTGTCGCATCCTGTTGTATCGTTCGACGGACGTATGCACGCAGACGTCTGCTGTTGCTGCTGCTGCTGCTACGGACGCGGGAATCTAGCTACCAACGACCAGGATGACTGCAAGCGCTCGCAGACAGTCAACGAGCGTTTGATGTCGACTCGACGTCCAAGCACTGCCGCAGGGAGGGACACCGGACTGGCGTCTAGACCGACGACGAGGCCACACCACTCCCCCTCGTGGCGTCCGAGTTGAGATGGGGTTGGAGAATGTTGTAAAATTCTCTCAACGTCAACTAAACTTTTCTCCTAGCTTTTACATCAGGTTCTCACAGTGGTTTAGCAGTTTTCCGAAACATTAGGCCACTTTAAAAACGTTTATGTATGTATGTATTATTTCACTGAAAGTTTCAAAAGAAAATTTCCCCGGAAACTTCACATCTATATGCAGCCTCAACATTAAACATGGAACTGGCAAAATAAATGAGGTGGGTGAGTTGAAGATCCCACGTACATTACCACATTTTAAACGCGTTGCTACACTACCTTGTAAAATATTATTTTTAAATACGTAGGCGTATACATGTATACGTATCTATTACATCGGAGTCACGGCACTATCTGTTTGTAATTGCTGTAAATCTGTAGTTGATTGACATTTTTCTCGAGTTATGACTAAATCAAAGTAAGACAAAAGTCAAAATAAAATTTTAGAAGCGAGCTCTTAACTATAAAAAATTCATAAGTCCTGTGAAAATAAAAAGTCCTGTGAAACGTGAAATGTTCAGCGCCGATCCCATCACTACTAGCGAGCGAGCATGCGCCGCGGGCGGGCGACTGACCAGCCATACGGTCGGACTGCAGCCGAGTCCGACGAGCAGCTTCACTCAGTCAGTCGGCGTAAAATTGCTAATCTTCCTTCACAGCATCTTCGTCGTCGCCGACGTTCAGCTGCAGCAGCCGGTCACAGACCCGCAGGCAATGCACCGGACATTTCATGCACGCAGTCGATATATAGGTCCTACACCTTGCGTCAAAAAACAAGCCACTTTTATTTTTTGAATAGTTTTGTGATTTGTGAAACACTGGTCGATTTAATTAATTTTTGGCAAGCTACATAGCAAAGAAACGTGACGCAAAATTATGTAGTTTTACTGTTTTGCCACCTCATTTTAACATTGTTGCTACACTACCTTGTAAAATTCAGAAGTCGTATATATAGTTTACAACAATGAAGTCATAAGTGCATGCGTCGGTCACAAATGATTAACTGAATGACGACAAGCCCGATTGGCAATTATTGTCTATCAAAAAGTCACACGTGTCACGTCACATCATCTTTATTACAGCCTGCGCTCAGAATGTCCGCCTTCAGCACGAACGAAAGCGCGTAGACGTTGACGCCACTCACCAGCAGCATGCTCAATAACCACGTGACTCAGAGCTGCCCACTCGCTGTTTATGGGTCGTTTCAGTTCATTGACGTACAATCTTAAAATGAATACAATGACCGTGCGTTAAATAAGTTACAGATTTTCAATAATTGTGTGGTCTCAGTGACTTTCTGAGTCGACATATGTGCTACCCGGTATGAATTCATTGTTGTAAACGACGAAACTATGACTTCTGATTTTCACAAGGTAGTGCAGCAACAGTACTAAGATGAGGTGGGTAAAACTAAAGTTATTTAGGTAAAGTTTGTCCGTTTGATGTCGCGTGCCATAAATTATGAAAATTAGAGCCATTAATGTTTCACTGAGTTTTTCAAAAAATATTGCTGGTACAGTTTTTTAACTACGGCTAAGTCAACTGCCCAAAGTTATCATTATTTCATAATAATCGCAGTAGCCGGACAGCAACAATACACATTGTTGCAGAGTTTCGAATAATTCACAGCGACGCGCTTGTACATTGTCGAAACCGGTGAACACGCTTACTGTGTAGGAGTAAGGTCGTCGAATACATTATTAATGAGCGTCACGTCAGCAGCTTCCCTGGCATCTCTGTATGGTGACATCCGCCCGCGACTGTGGCGTGGCATTTGTGTAGCCATCGTGCACCAGTGTCATGGTTGACCAAATGCTGCTATGCTATATAGGCCTACTTCTGCGTGAAAAAAACGTGAAGTCCTTAGCGAGCCTTAATGCTCGTCGGGAGGCGCTGACCTCCGTTTCGTTAGTCCTCAGCCAGACACCAGTTTACACGGTATATAGGGGTAAGCATCGATACGAAATCATGACTGCATCGCGCGGTGTGTTTGTTTACGTCCCAGGTTTCGCTCGTACTCATTGCACCCACCCACACAAAGATGATAAATTTCTGCGTGAGATAGAGACGTAATGCTTGTAACAAGACAACCGTTTATGGCCTTAACCTTTCACACAAGACAAGAGCGATTATACAGTTTTTTTTGGGACACAGTGTAGAATCTACACTGTGTCCCAAAAAACGTCCCACTTTGTCACGATCCATATTTTTACCAGAAATTAACCAATTTTCAATTTTTTTCACTGGCACATTCGCTGGACAGTTAGATATAAAGCAATTATTAAATAACCCACCACACTTTAACTATATCGCTACACTACCACGTAAAACATAATTTTTCAAAAATCATTATAATCACTATAATACATTTGCAAAAACATATATTATAATTTTTTTTTTACTAATTTTCATGCAGAAATCAAATTATGCTTAGTTTTCAGATACATTTCTGATGTTTTTAAACAAAAGCAGACAATATTATTGCAAATAATAATTTTAAATGCAGTAATGTTTAGCAATGAAGGCAAGGCTTTGATTAAGAACGTATAGGCTATCAGTTTGAAGAATACAGGCTTCAAAGGATATTGCTGGAATTTTTAAAGATAAACTGCAAAAGCGAAAAACTGGGCATGTTAATAACAACGATTTGGAAAACAGGAATCACAACCAAAGACATGAGACCAGCAGACTGAAGCATGCACGTACTGAAGAGAACGTGATCACTGTGGATGAACTGATGGGCCCACTAAGGCAGGAAGGCCAGAAACAAACACATCGTTCAACACGCCAGATATCCAAACGGACTGATCTAACACAGTGTAGCATCGTACAGATCATTCACTGCTTTAACACTGTTTCAAAACGGTGCAAGCTAAAATCACAAAATCTTTACCATGAGCTGCTTCAAGGTCTCTAGTTTTCGTGACAAAATTTCGTGCCGCTGGGTAAAGGGGTTCCCCTCGAACGAGGGCGTCAAAGAGGGGTACCCCCTAAAAAGACGTTATTTTGCCGTTATTGGCTCGTATAGTGTGAAAACGGTTGCAGATAGGTACATACATGCTGCTTATCATAACAAGCACTGGTGACAGGTTTTTTTAGATTTATTAACGACCTTGAACCCCTAATAAAGAAATTTCAGTGAATTTTTTTGCAATTTTTGGCTGCAGCGCACATTTCAAGAGTGAATTGCGACGAAATGGCTAAAGATAGACCAAGACAACTTGCGTTTGAAATCTTCGGCATTAAACGTAGATTTTAGCAATTCAAGTCCTGACCCCCTAAGTTCAAGGAGGCCAGCGCAGGCGGGCGTCAAAGACGGCTACCCTCCCACCCCCTAAAAGTGGTTATTTTACTGCAATTATTTTCTGTAGCATGAAAACGATTGCAGATAGGTACATACATGCTGCTTATCATAACAAGCAATAGTTACAAGCTGTTTATTGCTGTTAACGTCGATGACCTTGATCCCCCAAAAGTTTTTAGTGATTTTTGCGATTTCCGGCTGGCAAACACATTCTAAGAGTGAATTGTGCTAAAATGGCTGGAGATGGTACTGGACAACCTACGTATGACATTTTAGCATAGAATTAACGTACATTTTTAAGAATCTAAGTTCCGATCTTTTAAATTCAAGGAGTCTTTTGTACGCAGTCCTCAAATTTAAGTATTTTTTCAAGATGCATTAATATCTTGCTGTAATCCTATACTGACTGCCAAAGTGGCAGTACCGCTGCTATCGCGCGTCATGTAAGCTTTGCACAAATTACTTGTTTTGTCTGAGGTGTCTTTCGTTTACCAGCATACTTGCTGCCTTTTATTATTGGTTTTTCGTACATTTATATTTCATAAGGTAGTCTAGCGACGCAGTTAAGGTGTGGTGGGCTATTCAATAACCACTTTATTGCTAATTGTCCACAGAATGTGCCAGTGAAAGAATGTTAAAAATCCGTTAACATGCGGCAAAGATATGGGCAATAAAAAGTGGGAGGTTTTTTGGGACACAGTGTAGAATGCAGCTTAAAACTTATTATACTGATTGGGTTACTGAAAGAACTTGACTACACAACTGCCGTTCTCCGCCCTTAAATTTTAAGCTGTCGGTAAATTGTCGGAAACCTACCCCATTTGGGAGAAATTTCGGGACAAAATTAAAATTTCGAGCAGATGAGAACTTGCCACTTTCCTAAATTTTCGACTGTCGGAAAATTGTCGAAAGATCTTGTCGAAAAATTTTCATCCAGAAATGCAAAATTCGAAGCCGAAAACCCGCCATTTTGACCACCTATGATCTCCTCTGTCGGAAAATTGCAACTTCCCGCCCCGCCTAGTTTTTCAACCCAGGACGCCGCTGAGTGACACGGTTTTCCATGATCGTTCCCCGGCACTGCGGCAAGAACCTGCATTCAAGACTAAACTTCCGACTCGTGTGCTTTGCCTCTTTCCCATGTCTGACTGTATAGTGACTGCATAATTATGCTGCCATTTTGCACTGTAAATTTTAGACCTGGTGTATTGTATTGCCTCAAATTGCCTGTTACCTGACGTGTGTGCTACGGGTGTCGTAGCATCGGCAACGCCAGTAGGCGGTGACATCAGGCTGAGACACAGCATCGTGATGATGGTAAACAATGGCACCAATGAAGCATGAGAAATGTCCCAGCAACAGCAGCAGCAGCAGCAGTAGCTGGAGTGACGCAGAACGTAGACGAACTGGCAGCACGACGTCGGACGTCGACAGGACGACGCCAAGAAGGGCAAGGATGCAGGCTGACGACTGCTCCGCGGCGGCGGCGTCAACATCGTGCCGCCAACTGACAGTCAGTCAGTCGTCCGAGCCGTGCGAGCAATGACCGACCACCCGGTCGCACAGTAGCCGCACGCCCGCCCGCTGCTCACCGATCGAACAGCTGCGGCCAGCCAGCTACAGCAGCCTGCGTAGAAAGCACGAAGCAGCAGCAGCTGGCGGATGCTGACTGCTCAGCAGTGGAGTCTAAAGACATTAGCGGCACTGTGACAGTCACTGCTGCCTGCAGCAGCAGCGAAAGGCCATCGGTCCACGCGTCCCGTCCGTCACTGGCAGTCCACGACGACTATAGCCATGCTGTGCTGTGCTAGACACAAAATCTGCAGTGTTCTAGGCTAATCTCGACCGATGTGCCATGTCGAGTTCTCTTAGCGTTAGTAAGTCTATGGCCTACAGATTCTCAGCACGATCTTAAAGAACTCTTTTAAACAGAGCTTCTGCGACTCTACAAAATGAGTCAGAGAGCAGATTGGAAAGCCCGGTTGCTGTTCGCCAATATGACGACGTGGACAGAATATAGATCGTTTTGGTGACAAATCGCAACGGCGGGATGTTACAGATGAATATTAGCGTCACGATGATGGTGGTGATGGTATAGCCTTTCTCATTTGGTCGCTATCTCAAAATGCTAATTTAATCTACTTTAAAATGTCGAAATTCAAAAATGACAAGTAATAAGGCACACGCATTAATTCTGCTATCGGCATAAATCTGTGATGACTTTGAAAATGGTTATTTCGAAAAGGAAGACGCACATTCTTAAAATATCATCCAGACTATAGTCCACCGTTTCGAGACGTACGTTTCTGGTAAATTTTCGCTTCATCTGCCTGCGCAAAATGCAAGATATATGGCTTGTTACATCCAGGAGGGGGGGGGTTGCAATGGTATTTTCCACTGTGACTTACGTGGATACAATTAATTATTAGTTTATCATAAAATGCTATCATTGGACTGTCGGTCAGACACGTTACGATTGTCATCAAACGGAGCAGTGAGCGTCGCTCGTCGTCATACACAATTTGTCGCTAAGTCGTGAAGAAACGAAATTCAAATTCATTTATTGAAGGAAATGGGACTGTCATCACTCGTATTATGTCAACGCCGTCAGACCACATTATTACACAAAATGAATCCATTGCAGTACGCCACTGTTGTTCGTCTGAAGAGCGCCTAACGAAACGAGTAATGTCATGTGATACGGAAGCTTCAATGTCCAGAGACTCATCACCTCTCCATCCCGCCTTAGAACGAGATCGCATGAAAGTAGGCCCAAGGCCTAAACCGAAAAAAACAACGCAAAACGATTACATCGCCACGTTTCATTCGGCGTCCTAGACCTAGCTGCGAAATTGTAATTAGAACAGTAATTCAACGCCGAACTTACCCTATCTGCTTAGGCCTACAGGCTACAGTTGTGACCAACTTCGTGTAGTCATCTTCAAATACACGAATCTGCGCAATATTTCTCTACTCTTCGTATCGATAATGGGTGTCGATTCTGTCCCTTTATTTCCCCAAAATGGTGGTTCCAGACGAAAATTTTCAGACAATTTTCCGACAGCCCAAAATTTAGGGGAGAAGGAGACACTCTGCCGTGACGTCATTGGATACAGTACGCCTACCTACGTATAGCTAGATATTGGTTCTAAAGTCAAAGGTACCTGCATCGAGTTTTCTTTACCTTTTCTAATTAATTAGTTAATTAGTTAGTTAGTCAGTCAGTTCGCACATTTAATGGCGTCCATTCTTAATCACAAACGCCGCAGCTATTGCCCAAACAGACGAGTCTTGAGATAGGAAACAGCATGGATAAAATCATCGAGAAATGCAACTACATGAATTATGATTAACAGAAGATCGCTGGCCACAGAATGATTAAATGCAGCTTCAGTGCTTAGTGCTACTGTGCCGCAAGCCTGTAATTCCGCGTGTCGTCGAATCATTAGGTTAGACTGCCTCCTGCGATGAAATGTAAATGCCACATTCATCACATTGCAGGCTCACGATAAAAAACACACAAATATCTATTTCACACTTGTGTCAGATTTTGGTGAACAAAACTGCCACAGAAACAACATTTTAAAACAATGTTTTAGATGACTATAACAGAGGTCAAAATAACATTCAAGACGTGACAGGATTTTCTCTGTGAAAGAGCACCTGCACCCAAGCTTCACACTTGAAAGAGTATACATAGAAGCCAATTCCATTTTTAACTCAAAACCTGGAGTTAATTGTCCGCTACCCTTTAACCGCTGAGATCACTACTAAGTGATTCCTCAAACCAAAGCAATGTTTTGTTAAAATTCTATCAACCAGTTTTGTGATATACTATGGACAATATCATCAGAATGACCACTCTCCAGACACTGAAATTCCCTGACGATTCCCTGATTTTATTGAAATGCCTGCCATTTGCCCGATATCTGCAAAATTCCCTGACATTTTCAGGTTTTCCAGACTAGTGGTCATCCTACATAATCATGTTTTCAGTGCAACTGCATGAAGAGAACATAAGTTTAACACATCACTTCTGGTATGCAGAATAAGTTGAGTCACCTTGGAGAAACTGCACATTCGAAGACGGTATTTAGAATAGGTCATGACATGCCAATTCCATCAAAAGTTCATACATGTGTAACTTTCTGTAGTAATTACAGCAACTTGTGATGTGGAAGGGGCCCACCTGGTGGTCTGAGCGCTGGATGCTGCCTTAATGGGTGGCATCCACCCCAAAGGTAAGGTAAAGTAAGTTAACAGCAACTTGACCTAATACTGTATCATTTATCACTTCACAATCAGTGGCTGTAAGTTGCAAACTTTTTCCACCCCCTCCACTGCAATTTAATGCATTCACAAATGGAGATTTTTGTGTGGATTCGGTTTAACTAAAATTTCTCAAGTTACCAGTGGGTGTACACTTTTTCCTGTCAAACGTACTCCAGTACTGTTATCAAATACCAATGTGTGATAAGACAGACACTGTGAACAAACATGCTACTACTGTTAGCAAACCAGAACAGACAATACGATGCTCACAAGTGGTAGAAAGGAGAAATCACAGATGCACATTAAAGGAGAAATAAACCTTGAAAACATCATGGCCTAAATGAAAAGTATATAATTAATAAATGGTGCTAATAAAAGCGATAAAAGATTCATGATAAAAGCTATGTTTAAAGATAAAAATTAGAGCTATAGATTGTCGAAGTGTTAATTTTTTAAATGTGTTAACGCATTGCATTACTTTTTTAATGCATGCATTAACATGTTAATCATTAATATTGCTGATATTGTAGGTGGACCACATCAAGAGGGAGACAGGAATGAAATGTATGAAGTCATGCCCGTGTCACAGGACAGTGACTAAAGTGATAGAATGGCAACAAAATTTTTTTTAATTACTTGAATAGTATTCGATCGTCAAATAAACATAGTTTAATGGAATATTGGAACTCATGCGTCACAGAATTAAGTAAATTTATGCATATGCGCTAATTTTTTAACACGCATTATTTTTTTAATGCGCGTTAATTCTTTCATGCATTAGGTCAACGCGTTAATTCGACAGCTGTAATAAAAAAGCAACGTCCACCATTTTTAATTGGGCAAAATCATAGAAAAATACCAGACATTTGGCATCAACTGCAGCAATAGGTAAACAAAATTAGTATTTATCTATGGTTTTGCCCAATAAAAAATGATGGCTATTATGTTTTGTCTTCAAACGTCGCTTTTAGCTTAAATCTTTCATCACTTTTATTAGCGCCAGTTAAGTTTATTAATTACATACCGGTATTTTAATTTTAAGCCATGTTGTTTTCAAGGTTTATTTCCCCTTTAAGCAAACATGAAACAGGTTCATCGACGATCAAAAACCACAATGTCAAAAACCATTAACGACGAGACAACATTATCTGTATCTGACAGAATGTATGCAGCACAGATGACTATGACTTGAGTCCTCCTACAGAGGATGCTATCTGCTGCTGTGCGGACAACTGATGCTGCTGGACTTTTGACTGAAGAACCTCAACCACAGCTGCACACATGCAAACATCGGCACCACTGCCCACTTAAACATACATACAGAGTGATATTGCAAGAATAATTCAAACAGAAACACACAGAGAAAAATACACATCAACAGCTATTTTTCTATAAAACTTTGGAGCCACTTGCACCTTTAACTGTATTTTTCCCTAACCTGTGTATTCTCTTGAGATAAAACACAGAAACCGAATACTTATGGATACCAACACAGCAAATTACTGCGGACAGTAAAAAGATAGTGGCAAACTTTTCAAAAGATGGGATATCAAGAAGAGATGTGGCCAGAAGAAGCCCTCACAAGCTGTGTGAGCAGTTTTTTATTTTCACTTAATAGCCAACACTGCCTGCAATTATGGACATAAAGGAAAGCAGTGGAATCATGGCCAAGAAGCATGGTGGGAGCAATTTGGGCTGTCAGAAAATCTTCTTGTCCAAAAAGTTTCATCCAGAAATGCAAAATCTGAAGCAGACTCACATTTTACGTAAATTTAGGAGTAAAAATTAAAATTCTGAGCACTTATAATCTTTGTCAGAAATCTGCAGCTGTCCGACAGAATTTTGTTATAAATTTTCAGTGTCTCTCTGAAAAATGCAACTTCCTGGTAAATGTTCCTAACTAACAACCAGAGACACAATAACAACAGCAGCTGTGTCGTAGGTTTAACAAGAAATCTGAGTTAATGCTCATGAGATGCGGGAGAGCTTATGGCAGTTCCTGTTCGCAGCTAATATCGGTTTATCTCCATCCATTTAGTCGCACTTCACTCTTCTGCAGCCAAAAATCATGCAAAATCACTAAAATCCTCTATTTTCTAGGTTCACGGTCATGCAAGGTCATCGATGTTGATACCATTAACAAGCACGGCACCATTGCTTGTTATGACAGTATAGCCAAATTTCGCCAAAAAACCAGGTCATTCAATGCCATCTTACCTTAGGTTAATGCTAAGATAGGGTACCCACAACTTTAAACCTTCCTATAGAATCTAAGTTCCATTTTATAAATTATAACACTTATTACTAAAAATACCCAGTCCTTTCCTCTTTCAGTAGGAGTAAACATCATACTAATCGGTGCAGTAGTTATTAAGATAAAGCCAAAAAGGAACACCTAACCTTTTCTCATCCCCTTTTCTATAACTATAGCAAGTCCCCCAATTATGTAAAAATGCCCCGTAATCGAATGCCGATGATCGATCTCATATTTTTTATTAAGTTTCCATAAAAACTATATATCACCAAAATCCCTATTTGCCACATTAACAAATGCGATATTTAGTATTACTTGCCATTCGTTCTAATTCACATTCTTTGACGAAATGAGCGATATTTTTCTGAAAGTGGCCACACCCCTTTTTGACCTACTTAGTCAAAATTCGCATTTTCCACTAAGTCTGGATATGCAAATCTGATACTGCTGGAAAGTGTATTGGATAAGAATTCCAGCGGTCCAAACCATTTCCAAATCCGTTTAGAAGTTTAGCTAAAAATTGGGGTGTTCACACTAACTTAATATACAAATAACAAAATCTCCATCTTAATCGCATATTGCATGCCGCCGCCTTGCGAACGCTGTAAAGTTACTCTTACGCCGGGTATACGAGTCAGGCTTGCGTTTGCCCCTCTTTCTTCCCCTCATTCGAGAGGAACCCCCTCACCCAGCAGCATGAAATTTTGTCACGAAATACTAGAGACTCTAGGCTATCATATAGTGAAAACCCAAACTCTCTATCTCACCTGGGCTTGAATTGGTACTGGGTTGTGACGAACAGACGGACAGAATTACCATAGCTAATACGCACTACAGCTATGCTAGCTCTCATGTGTAAAAAGTAGGTGGGGCAAAAACTTGCAAATATCCAAGAGGAGATTATGAGTGCTCAAAATTTTAATTTTACCCTAAATTTCGCCAAAGTGGGTTTTAGCTCCAAATTTTGCATTTTCAGATGACAATTTTCCTATAACAAGAAAATTTTCCGACAAAATTCCAACAGCTTAGGGTGACATTTGCCTCCCCTGTACCCCCGCCTTGGCCATGAAGCCACTGGCAACAGTCATCATCAATGTGGAGTTATGAATCTCATCATTCATCAGTGTCACCTTCTTTCATATCGAACTTCTCTCGCAGCACCGACTGCAGCTTCTCCATCTGCTGCGTCAAAAAGTCAACCTTTCGCTGGTAGTATTCTTTTGCTGCATCAATTTTCTGCAATTTTACAAGCATATCATCTTTAAAGAACAGCATGCAGGGTGGCCACTCTCCAATCATGATCAAATTCCCTGACTTTCCCGGACATTTTAAGAGAACATAGACAAAGTATCGCCCCTCGCAACAGTAAAGATATAAAAAATGCACTTATTTCTCTCTGCAACACTCATATATACTGACATATCTATGACATCTACGTTCTCCAGGAAGTCATAAGTAATTAAATGCCATAACTCTATATACATGTAAGAAATTTAATTTCTTCTTTCAAACAGCATCTGATGAATAACTTTATCACGTAAAGAACTCCATTATTGTATATTTCGGTCTGAACAATACTCACGTCAACTGAATAATTGTAATAATTCATTTTCCCTGACTTTTCCCTGACCACTTTTCAATTCCCTGACTTTTCCAGGTTTTCCAGAAGAGTGACCACCCTGAGCATGCCTCTTACCATTTGTTAATAATTACTAGGGAGCAGTTTTAACAGTATCAAAAAGCTGAACAATTTCAGGATGCTCAATATGAAGCACAGTTATGAACAGCACAAAGAAGAGACATAAACCAAAGCAAAATGACACTTAGTTGTTGCCACAGACAATAATTCCTAATTAGTCTGACCAGAAACTATAGTTTTTGGAGCAAACTTATGTTTTACTGCAAATGTTTTATTTTTCAAAATTTTGCTTTGCCAACGTATCTCTGAGCTGCGTCCACCAATCGTGACAAAATTTTGCACCGTGGTCTGAACTGTGCTCCGTTTTATAATGCAGGTCCAAAATTTCAAGAAGCCATCCCCAAAAAATTTTAGGGGCCAAAAACGTGCAAAGTTTGGTGCAATTTCAGATGACTTCAAACTTCAACATCGAATATCTCTAGAACAGATGAAGATATTCGATATTGGACAAGGATTTGATCGACTGCAATTCCACCCACATTCGGCAAAACAGTACAGTGATTTTTGGTCCACTAACTACGAAGATCTGAAAGCCAAATCATACCACCAAAATCGACTTTTTCGGAAGACTATATTTCGGCCCTTAGGAGGTGCTGTGCCCCCAAATTTTTACATGCGCTAGATAATGACCAAGTCTTGCTAGTGCACCGCCATTTGAAGACAGGGGTCCGTCCCCCTTACAATTTTTTTTTACAAAATCTGCTTAAAATTCAGCATATTAGCCGCAAGAGCCCGTTGATGCAATTTTTAGGAATGTTACTGGGCAATTTTCCCTGATAATATTTTTTTAACTGACAATTCCCTGATTTTTACTGAAAAAAAACGAAATACCTAACATTTTCATGACATCCGTAAAATTCCCTGACATTTCCAAGTTTTACAGACAACTGTGGTAACAATTATAGTAATTAAGAGATAAAAGTCAGTATAACCATGTCAATATAGTATCCAGTCCCAACGTCCACAAGCACTGTGTCAGATTCAGAAAGTTGACCTGATACATACATCTGAATACATGTTAAAGAAAAACTCAAGTCAACTGTCAAACTCATGTATAAATAATAAATTCAATATGTTTCTTGCAGTAATCGCGGTACTTGTTCATGCAAACATTTCATCAAGCTAAGTGCAGGTTTATGAGTTATCATGTTAACAGAAAAAAAGAGAAAAAAAATCTTAGCAACAGTCCTGAAACAATACTGTCATCATCACTACCGCGGACAGTAAACAGTAAAAACAGCAAACCTGAAAACAGCTGATGGCACCACAACTGAGCAGTCAGTAAATTCTGAGCTGACAGATATCATTAGCTATATAACTCTCACAGCAATCGATTTCCTGTCAAGCGAGTGATAATCTTCCAGTTGCAAAGAATCACTTCTTGCTGTTTATCCAGGAAAAAATCATACTTCTTGGTAACAAAAATACATATATGCAGTCCATGCTTGCCATTTAAGGCAAAAGATTGATTTAATCGACTGCCTAAATCGATCATCTAAACATCTGATCAGATTTAAAGAGATCTCAATTAAGCATGACCTAAAATGAACATATGAACAAATGCATGCAATATTTATGCTAATTTTGTAAGAATTTCAAATTGGAACGCTAAAAATAATTTGTCCTGGACCAGAAAAAAATACTAACCAAGACAGTACACAATAACAGAAAAACTGCAAAGCAAATTAAAAATCAGTGTCATGACACAAAAGCTACAAACGTAGTCCAGCGATAAAAATGTGCAAATACAGTTCAGTACTGCAAGTATACAGAACTTGTTAGTGGCACTAGGACATCTTTACTCTCTGCCGAACTTCCAATCTTTGAGAGGCTCTCTTTGCACTCGCCAAATTTGGCCTGAGCCACCTTTAACGAGCTTAGCGATGACTGCAGCATCTCTAACTCCTACAAATACAGAACACAACAGAAAATACCAACAATGCACCAGGCAAGCCGGCCTCTCAGTGTACACTGTACAAGGTGCAGACCACATTGACGCCGGCGTTTCTGAGTCATCACATCAAGCTACATGACAAAGTGTAAACTCTACGTTCAAACATGACCACTTGACTGTCCGAAACATTCGCCTGAACAGGATTTGCCAAACTTGCTTTCCGCTGTTCTGCTAGTCACCTGTAACTCTCTGCCAAAAACAGTTACCGACAGCAACTCACCAGCAACACTTAAGTGTCGGCTAAAAACATTTCTGTTTTCACTAGCATACAACTGTCACTGACAATACCTGCCGCCAGCACCTCTGAAGTTACAACTTACGGGCACCATACAAATCTATTATTATTATTACAATGTCACATTTACCAACTGCAGAACTGATCAAGGACAGTACACTAGCACTCTAACATGACATCAAATAATACACAATCATACAAATCCAAATGTCTGCTGGGTGTATAGTGGCTTTTATCCCCCCAATATGAAACTGAAATTGGGATCAAGTCCCCCCACCCCACCTTCAGGCTCTTTCAAGCTCCTTTCCATCTCTAGGAAGGGAAAAGTTTTGCTAAGAGTGGAGATCTGATTCAGATCTTCACCTTTAACAAAACTTCCCAACCCTATTTTTCACAGCATGTAGGGAAAATGTAGAACCAGAGAAAGCGAGGGTGCAAGACCTCACAAGTTTATGTACTGAAATAATATGTAGCGAAGTGGCCGCAGTGGCGGTCCGCAAGTTTCAGTCCGCAGTTTACACGTTTGCCAGTCCGCAAGTCCGCACTTTACCACAGCCCGTAAGAAAGGGTTGGCACTAAAATGCAGCCGGCCGGCCGGCTGCAGCTGGCCAATGCTTACAGCCCGGCTGCAGAATTCTGCTAAAATGCAGCCGGCGCCGATGCACTAAAATGCAGCTGGCAGCAATGTTACAGAATTTTACTATGCCAATAACTTTATCAAACATTAACCGATTTTTGAATTTTTTCACTGTCGGAATGTTATTACAAATTTTCTGCTGATTCCAACAGTGAAAGAATTTTGAAAATTGGTTAATATTTGAAGTTATTGGCATATAAAAATTTTGTGCTATTTTTTAGCCCACCCTGTACATACTACTCAATCAGCATTTAAAATATTTCAAGACAAACATCAAACATTTGAAATCATACAAAGTCGCAGTTCACAAATACAAGAGTTCAAATACAAGTTCACAAATACATGGTAATGCTGGAAGCACCTAGTGAAAGATCGCCAGTTAATATTTGTACATTACCAAATTCTTTTTACCAAATTCTTTTCTTTTTTTCGGCAGTTTTCTTCATCACAAAATTAACTTACTAAATTGCCAGATGTAACAAAGCTATTTTCTTCCGTTCAAATTTCAAGTTGTCTTCCTAACGGTCCACAAATTATCCTTCGAATTTATCATACTCCCTTAATAGTGTATGCATAAGACTATATATTGACTGCAAATGATGTTGTACTGGTCTGAGTATGCACATAAATCCGAATGCACAAAAACAGTTTACTATATACTAGCGCACTTTCCGCATGCAAGTTTCACAAGCAAACACTTTGGTCTTATCCACAACATGGCATCTAAAGGAGCTGTCACTTATGCCCACACAGACCTAAAACATAAGCTGAGTTCTGAATGGCCTACCAAACACGAACATGTTAAGCATCCAAAACGCAGCTATAGCTGCATATTAGTACAATTGTACTAAAATGCAGCCGGGCTCGACATAGTTGATCACGTGACGTGGGTTGTCCAATAAGGTCGCTCCGCGGGTAATCCTAATCCTCGGGGCGGGGCGAATCGTCGGGGCACCATCTGATTGGTTTAAACAATCACGTAACAGTGACGTAGGTGATCCGAGTTTTTGGACTGTGTTTCAAACGAGCCATGCGCATTTAAACAACACTGGATCACCTGCAGTACAGTAGCTTGCCCAGCTAACATTGTCAACATTTATTGCAGCCTTCACTTACCACCAAGACCCGAATGTGTGAAAGTAATTTCATCAGCTCTCAATCTACGGGGTGACCTCATCACTCTGCGCATAATGGCCGTTGAGAGGCAGAGTGGATCTGATGACTGTGGTTTGTTTGCCTTCGCCTTTGGATATGATAATGAACCTTTTGCCAGCACAGCTTGATCCGAATTTTATAAAGTTTGCCCCGAGTTGATCCGAGGCCTATAGACTAATAGATAACTTCTAGGAGTGAGATCCGCGCTGTATAGGCCTATATAAATGCCGACACAGCTTGATCCGAGATTTATAAAGTTTGCCCCGAGTTGATCCAAGGCCATGCGATCGCTTCGAGAATTCGTGAACCGTATGATCCGCCCCGAGGATTCAGACTGTATTTTGATCCGCCCCGACGATCCGCCCCGCCCCGAGGATTAGGATCACCCTCGCTCCGCAGCGTCGGCCGGCCGGCTGCAGTTCAGTATTTACCGTAAGAAAGACCCCCAAGTTACAACGTGCGTTTAAGCTGTCATATACCTGTTCAAGTTGCTGAGATAACTGATTAAGCTGTGTTACGTTTAAATCATGAATGTGTATTTCTTTGCCGGCAGACATGCCTTCTTAAGCGAATTATAGTATAGTATAAACTTCGTCAAAATATCGCTCAACAACAACAACGTTACTATAATCGTACCCAGGATAAAAAATAACAAAGTTGCCAACTCTTTTTTTGAAAAATGCTTAACGCAACATATTTGACTGCCAGACGAGTCCAAAAATGCTAAATATTTACAATTTTATTAATAATATTTACAATTTTATAACGACTTGTTTGCTACGAAATCGTTTGCTGCTTCATAATTTTACATTCTTTTAAACTGTAGTTGTTACAATTAAATGTAATATATGATTTAATTTTCCTAGTGTTTGCAATCTCGGGATTCCGAATCCCGAGATTGGCCGCGTCTCATCCCGAGATTAAGGGATTACAAGAATTCGTCAAAAATGTACTTTTTTGAGTGTCAAATGACACAAATAACAATTCTAACTTTTTAATAAATAAAATATTTAATGCGCGTTAGAGTTCTATTTTTTCTGTGCACTGTAATTTGTGTTTTTACGGTCATAGTCACCATCTTACACTCGCAATAGGCTTCCCTACGGTTGGCCTACTCGATTCTCATGCATGAAATAAGTTTACTATAGATATCAAAACAACGACTGTACTATAGTTTAAGCCTAATCCCAAAACGGGATCCTAGTATTACAAATTTATCAATCCCGGATCCCGGGATTGGGAATTCAATCTGGGATTGCAATCTCTACTTGTACTATTAAAATACCCAAGTCGACTTATTTGACATTTTAAAATGCCAGTTAGCAACCCGGAGTTATGCTTTTGCGAGAAAACGAACAATTTGCGGCCTGCTAGTGTCCGCGACTGATTTTCCAGATTTCGCTCAAAAATAAAATGGCGTCGCGTAGAGATAGAGGAGTTAGTATTTTACGTCCGTGGCTGTAATCTAATCATTGTGCAGTTCCGTGTTTTTATTTTATACTCTCTACGATTTACGAAAACTAAACTTTCGCTGTCTGCGTTGTTAATACTTGGCGTAGTTCACGCAGTGGGGAATTCACGTTACCGGCGTTTCACGTGAATGTCCATCGCCCGTTCATAGAGACGGAAATAAGCATATTCTTTTTTACTTACTTACTTTACGTTAAAGTTCACGACTTCAGTGAGATCCCTACTTCAAAGTGTTTTTTCTGGCACTTGCGGAAAGAATTGAATGGTGGTGTAATGATGTCTTTTGTAGCGCTCGACGAGTAGAGTTCACTAGTGGAATATGAAGCTGGTCGAAATAAGTGTAATTGTACCGCGCTATTTTTTGGCTTATAGGGAGTTTAGGGACGGAATGATATGCAGTGCTGTGGCGGTGTATGGTTGATGAGAAATTATCCTTTGATTTCAAATAGGTAAAAGGTTATCAATCTGTTCTCAAATTTTAGTGATTCATAAAGTGTTTTTGCAAACCTCTATGTCTTATGATTTGATATTTGTAATAAAATTGTTAGGATTTTGCTTAGTTTTCTGTTTACAAACAATTTCCTTACCCTTATATACATTTCAATTTGTAAAACCCATGATCAGTATGGCAGCATTCTTATGAGAATTTTACTGACCAATGAAACGTAAAGTATTTTTTATTGCCAACTGATCCCAAAAACTAGTTTGAAGATTTTTTACACATATGCATTTTTAAGTTTATACATGTTCTGTTAAAAAGTCGATGTTCAGTTAAGATTTTTTAATAGTTCCAGCTCCTTCAGCATAAACAGAAAATTCATCAGCAAAACTGATGAAGCTGATGAATTTTCCGGTTATGCTGAAGGAGCTAGGAAAAACTAATTCTAGTACTAAGCTTAACCTCAACCCTAACCCTGAACCCTAAACACACTAAACCTAACAATAAACCCTAGCTCCACAACCCTAACCTTAACCTTATTTAACCCTTACCCTAATAAAACCCTTATATGATCAGACATAATCACCAAGACTAACCCTAACCCTTAAACCTAACCTCAGTGAAAAATGAATAAATCTAAAAAGTTCAAAACCTAGGTTTTTGTGCGACCATTTGATATTAAATGTTTGTAACGAATAAAAAATCGTCATAGCAACGCTAAAAACACTGCCATATTGATGATGAGATCAGGTAATGTAATGCATGTAAAGGTAAGAAAATTGTTTTTAAACAAAAAAAAGAGAAAAACCCGCAAATTTTGTTTTAGACATCGACCATTAAGACGAAATAGTGTGCAACAAAGTAACTTATAATGCAATGACCCCTTGACAGGTTGATAACCCTTGGCCTTCAAATATTGCTGATTTATTATGCTTATTGCTCTTTGATTGTGTTAATGGTGTTATTGATATATGTTGGTGATACATGACCACGTGATACATTATGCAGTAAACTACATGTGAACGAACTTATTATTGCAGGACAAGCGTACGGAGCAGCAGCGGAAGCTGTTTATTGGTGGTATTCATCATGATACCACTGAGGAATCGATGGAAGCTTTCTACGGAAGATGGGGTGAAATTGTTGACTGTGTCGTTATGAGAGACCCAGCATCTGGAAGGTATATAGAGTAGAGCATATTGTAATCTTTTTACCATTAACACTATTGGCCACATCAAATTACTGTTATTACAGTAGTTGATACTACAGAAGATAGTTTTGACATTAACATTAATCAGCAGACAGCACTGGCAGTGCTGTTGAGAGTGTTGCTAGTGGTTGTCAAAGTCGGTAGATTGCTAAGAATGTGAACAGTTAACGTATGTTCAGGGATGCACAGGATCCAGTCAGATAACTGGTTGTTAACCATTGTTTTTGTGGATGCTGCATCCGTGGATCCGGCCTGGATTCAGGTTCGGTTGGATCCTACTCAGTATCTGGCCAAATCTGAATCCCATTGAGGTTATGGATTCCAATGATTTCCCAACACTGATCGTGAAACGATTCTTTAACTTCAGTGTGTGAAGTGTAAATTCTTGCATCAAACATGAAATGAAGCAGAACTCAAGTTCTGCTAGTCATCAGTAGGTGTATAACTGATACTAGATATGGTTTTTGTGGTCCAATGTCTGCGGATCCGGATGAATTCCGGATCTGTCTGGATCTGAACATTTTGTATTCGGTACACTTCTATTTTTGTTGTTGTTAGGTCACGAGGGTTTGGCTTCGTCATGTACAGCACAATTGAAAGTGTGGATGAGGCTTTAAACAATAAGCCTCATATTCTTGATGGCAAAGAAGTTGATCCCAAGCGGGCAGTGGCCAAAGAGGTCAGTGATGTTACAGAATCATTTGCATGGTGTGGTTAATGGTTATTTTCTTGTCAAAGTTATTATAATGGGCAAAGTTTGATTGTGTTGTCGCTTACTTTTTAATTTGTGATGAAAGTTGCTTTCTATCTTTTGCTGGCATAGTTTTTAATTGCAGTGAACTTTGAAGCTTTATTTAAATACTAATTTGTTGACATTTGGGCAACTGTTGTTGCATTCCTCGGAACAAGTTTTGTTTTCTGCTAGATATCACCACAGCAACTTAGCAACCCGTCTCAGAGCTACGGAATATTACCTGCCATAATATTATGTGATTAGTTCATCAGTTTACCTGCCATCTGAAATAGGTGAAAACACCATGCCTGAACCCAAGTCAGAGAGGCTGGTGCTTGATTTACCTACTCTGTAGGGATGGAAGGCTGGGTTGGTTTTGATGGTTGGTTATATACTGTGATTGTTTACCTGTCTGCAGACATCCACTCATCAACCCAGGAGTTGAACACATAACCTCTTTACTATAAAGTCCAACATTTCAACTGTTACGCCACCATGTTGCATCACGTTTGTAGGATTCCGTACCTGGTGGTGGTGCAAGAGTGAAGAAAGTCTTTGTGGGTGGCATCAGCCCGGACACTACTGAAGACCACATGCAGGAATATTTCTCCCGATACGGTCGCATCGAGAGCGTGTCCGTAATCACAGACAAGGAAACAGGGAAATCCCGAGGCTTCGGATTTGTCACGTACCTTGACTACGACCCTGTTGACAAGATCTGTAGTAGGTTTACTTCAGCTGCACTTGTTGAGTGAAGGAAAGCATTCTTGTTGTGTTACAGCCAGTGAATGTAAAGAAAAATACTGGCTAAAAGTTAAAAAAATGTTCACATAGCAATTGTGTAAAAGTATTTAACAATAAGGTAAAAATATTTATGCATAAAAGCTGTTTGTTATTGATCTGTACAAATTGTGTAAAACATACAAAAATTTTATGAAGAGTTTTTTATAGCATTTTGAATGGTATTTATTTGTTTATTTTGTTTGGCCTGCTCATAATGTGTATTATAGTAATATTACACTTTTGTGTTGTGCTTTTTACTTGTATTTTTCCAGGGTTATCAATTATTGCATTTCAAGCAGTCGTAGGGTGTTTTTGTCCATATTTCTCTGCATGCTGGATGTTTTTTGTTTGGCCCTTCTATTTTATTTTCACCTTAGCTAATTAGCTTGGACTGCATTATCTGCATGCCCATTAAGAGTTGGAACATAATGAGTTTTACAGGCCAAGATACCCAGCCACTGGCAGCCAGCAATATCTAAGAAATGACAGATTGGATCTATATTTAACTAGTAAAGCAATAAATACCAGTTAACGAAAAGTGTTATGCGATGTTTACAGGCATGCGGACACACGAAGTGAATGGTCAGCAGTGTGAGGTGAAGAGAGCGCAGGCGAAGCCAGATGACGGCATGGGACGTGGGGGTGGCGGACGAGGTATGTTCACTGTTCAGCTCTTGCAACTAATTTAACATAGTTTATTTAGATGCATTTTATTGAGCAATAGTCATGGTGTAGTGCAGACTGACTGTGGCCATGATGTGCCATGATCTCAACACCTGAACAAAAATACCTCGTTAGCAGCCGCTTAAACTGTTCTAAGTTAATGTCCGTTTATCTCAGATGAGCTGGAAGGTTGTACAGCCTTGGATCTACAGCAGCAAAACATCTGTCTCCCTGGCTGATTTTATGTGTACTTTTTGTCTGCATCTTTTATGTGTATTATGTGTACAATTTTATTTTTTTAGGAAAATATCTGCTGTTTGTTTTATGTCCAGATTTGATAGAACTATATAGAGAGCATCTAAAGCTTTATGATCCACTGACTGCCACCTTCGTGCTGTTTTTTACTGTGCTGTCTTTTTTTGCCTCTCAAGCTTTTTCTGTATCTTTGCCTAATAATTGAAATTTTATTTTTCTGCATATCCGTTTATCGATTGTTACATTTAAATCCCGTCACCTTTTCGCTTTTGCCTATCTAGTGACCTACATGCCAGTGCCTCGGATTTGATTTTTGACCATTGGCACTACTAGAAAAGTTCCCGCCTCACAGGTGGTCCACGCCGTTACGATGGCTGGGTCCACTCCATTACCCAGCAACTCAACACCCCTCAAGCTGCCTGTGGAGGGAAGTTCATAGGGGTATAGGAGGCAAGGTGGGGGCACACATACCTAAGGCCCAGGACTTAAACGCCACAGTCGGGGTTTGCGACCGTGCAACACAGAAGGCGCCAAAGGGGTATGACAAACAAACAGACGGACAGACAAACTTTCCATGCATTATAGTAAGATATAAATATGTTACTGATTGACCAATTAATTTTGAGTGATTATAGTACATACTTGAACCATGATGAATGTTGTGTGTGACGTGCTGTGAAATGCAGGTGGACGGGGAGGTCGTGGTGGTGGACGTATGCCTGGTGCTGGGTATGGGGGAATGCCTGGAGGCTATGGTGGTGGCGGTGGTTATGGAGGTGGATATGGAGCTGGTTCTGGAGGATACGGTAAGCATTCTGAGCTGCCTTTTGTGCTTCCTTTAATGCGTTACGGCAGTTAAGTATTAATTACCAGTAATTGATTAATTGTTGAAAAAATTTACGGATTATAATTTTTATAATTGATTTCATTCGGTTAAAAGTTTGGACTACTTAACATACTTACGTTACGTGTCCTTGTAGTCTTAGGACTTAACGCCACGCTAAAGTTAATTCGTCCATCATCATCATCATCATCATAACAGCTTAAATGAGTGATAATCAATGTTTATAGTCTGATTTTATTTCACTTAGGACATGTTATTAAGATTTGTTAGTTTAACAGTCTGCACTTTGTGAGCTATGACTGCACAATTTGTGTGGACTGCTGTTTCGATTTTGCTTCAGTTTGCAAAGTTAACAAGCAGTGACTGAATTCTGCGGTCTTCCCTGACTACAAAAATTAATCTAATTTAATGGAAATTGATCATTTAAAAATTTTACATTGGTAGCAGCCCTGTTACATGTAGGTGGTTCATGCATAAAAACATGGAGCATAAACATGCTTTGTTCAGCTTGAGAATTTGGATACTGCAGTTTTGGAAATGATGGCCCTTCACTTCACTGATGAGGCTAGACTTTGCTTCCAAAACCCTCTGAATGCTCTATCTACGTAAAGCATGTTGTCGACTTTTTTATGTACCACCCTGTAGGTTGGCAGTGTAGCATAACAGCAGCACCGTGTTGGAGTTGATGTTTTTAAAAACTATTTTGTCAATAAATACTGGCTTTACAAAACACCGACTTCACTGTACCAAAGAGAGTGTGATTGTTTGGGAGTCAGTGATTCGTGATGACGGTCCTTCTGTTTAGAACTTGGTCAGTAGCTGGGAGAAGATTTGCTTAAGAATGATAGATTCTACATGACTGCTATGCTAAATTTTACTTTTCCGACATTTGTTTTTGTTCTGCTCTACATTTAGTTTACCTGTATGCTGTTTTGTTCGTTACACTGCATTGCATTAGTTTTGATTAAGACAGGCTGTGCGCTCTTACTGCAGTAACTTTGGTGGTCTGAGCTGTCTACCTTTCTTGAGATAGTAATATGAACGTCAGCTTTTTGAGATAGTACTACTAATAAATGTTATGGATTATTGATCTAGTGCTGCCGTAGCTACAAATGTGACTAGTTAGTATTGCCAGCAGAAGCAACAATGGTATTGTTTTTAGCCCGTAAAACCCTGGTGAATTTCAAATTCAGGGTTGCATTGTTTTTTGTGTATGCATGATTGTAACTGCAGCTACCCATGGGCAGTACTTAGCTTTGAGCAAAGTTTGACAGTCTTGTTGTTATTATTCGTATTATTATAGTGCTTATGTATTTTGCTGCCTGTTCTGTGGCTAGGTGCATATGGAAGCTATGGTGCAGCTGGGTGGGGCCAGGCTGATGGAGGTTACGCCTCACGTATGTTGCTTCCTTTTACACAACTGATTCAGATCACAATTCAATGCATTCAGATATGTACAGGGTGGACCAAAAAATGTGGCACCTTACTTTTGTTCATATCTTCGCCATCGTGGCCCATCGTGTACATGCAGTCGTACATAATCATTCTGTCTCCATGTGATATTTTTGTTGAATGCTGCAAATCTGGATTAGGATAATTAGTTGGCACGGCCCCACACTGGGGCATTGCACTGATGATTTAGCATGTGGGTAAACCATTCTGTATGTAACCAGCCACCCAGGTCAATTCAACCTGGGTGGCTGGGTAGGCGCAATGCATACCAGCAAAAGCTGGGATGTAAACAGGCACCCTGTGCAATGCACTAGGCTCATATCCATGGCTTCATTTTCATCCTGCAGTGTAAACTGTTTAGTGGTTGAGGGCTAACGAACTAGCGATGAGTGCTCCCCTTATGGCTTGAGAAGGACTTTGTGTTTTTTTCTTTTTTGTCCACCCTGAAATGATAGTTTTCGGAGCAGACTTGTGTTTTGCTGGTTTATTATTATCCTTATTTTTATTTTTTGCCACAAGATCTCTGAGCTCCATCAGCCAATCGGTGCAAAACTTTAATACATGGTGGGAAGTGTGCTGCTCAATTTTATAATCCCGGTCCAAAATTTTGGGGGGCTCTCCCTAAAAGTATTTAGGGTCGAAAAACATGCAGAACTTGGCATGATTTTGGACGATTTCAAACTTTGACAGTGAATATTTCCGGAATGGGTGAAGGCAGCTAAAATTGGATAAGTACATTTTGTACCGCAATTCCTTCCATGTTCAGCAAAAAAAGTTGAGTGAACTTTGGTCCACTAACTACAAAGATTTAGTGGTGACATCATACCCACATAAATAGACTTATTTGGAAGACCATATTTTGGCCCTTAGGGCGTGTGCTACACTAGCGCACACCCGATTGGGGATGGGGGTTCCGCAACAAGTTTTTTCAAAGGGGGTAACTTTGGGGGTAAGATGAGTAACCCCACGAAACTTCACGTGACATGCCGCTAGGTAGGGGTGATAATGTGGGTACAATTTTTGGGGGGCAACACCACCCTCTTAAAATTTGGGAGGGCAAAAATGTGCAAAAATCAGCGTGATGTGCGACAACTTTTGACTTTGGTGAGTATCTTTGGAACAGATTGAGACATAAAAAATTGCAATTGCTGCTGATCAATTACGGCCCTTCATGCTGTGGGTGAAAAATGGTAAACTTTGATCCACTAACAAAAAACGTAAAAAGTTATAGGCACGTATGCTGACAATGTGCATTCTGCGTATGCTAGGGCATTTGAGTTTGGTCCACGCGACTTTGCTACAAGTGGAATTTCAATCTCCTGAATTTTTTCCCCATTGGACTTACAGTGCTGGCTGGACTCATGTTGGGCTCTGTCCCAAATTCCTAGTTTATGCTATACAGCAGTAGAAATATTTGCCTGGCTTAGTTATTGTCATTCAGTTTATTACATTGTTGGATTGTTGACAGCTTATGGAAGTGGTCTTGGCTCGGGTTATGGTGATGGCTATGGAGGAGGAGCAATGAAGGGGCAGGCTTATGCTGCAAAAGCACCTGGCCCTTATGGTGGTATGAAACTACATTGTTTGGGTCCATTATTATCTGTAGTTCTATTATTATGTTAAAGAATAGCAGCTGCTTAATGTCAGTAAGTGATATTTAACTGTCTTGATTTGTATGGTTCACAAAGTATCCATTATCTAGTCTTCACTGAACTGAGGTTGCTTCATGACACTGTTGGCTTGGGAAATTGGAAAGGCAGTTAATCTGTAAAAACATCCTGCTGCAGTAATCCCAAAATGTTCATTTTTGTGGTACTTGGCTTAACGTGGAGTAACTCCGGAAAAATTGGCCATTTATGCTAGGAACTGAAAATGGCAACTGCAGTGTACTTTGACTGAAGTGGCACGCGGTGCAAGAATGCATATATTCTGTTTTTTGAGCTGTTTGATATACAGTGATGTTGATGAAGTTGTCAAGTCATACAGCTCTTGGGCGAGAAATTTATCAAAATGTAGGCTTACTCAGGGAGCTCAGAAAAGAACAGATATAACAAACAGCAACTACCATTGTTATGCAGCATTCTATTAGGCTCCAGTATTAGTCTGTCCATCCATCTGTCTATCTAAACACTAGAATCAGATGCAAAGAAAAACTAGAGTTAATGTGGAAGGTGAATGTTCCCCAGGCAAGATATTCGTCAAAGGGTAGGTTTACCCGGGGAGCTAAGAAAACAGTGATGTAACAAACAGTAATGATGCAACAAAGACTGACCATATAGTTGAACGGACAGCTGCATATACACCGTGTCTGAAAAAACGGTCAAAATTGTTTTCGGCATAACTTTGTCAAATTTCCACCAACTTTGATAATTTGTGGCACAAAGATGACCAAGACGATATTATTATGTACAGTGCACTCATTTACCACCTCAGCTAATTTATGTCAACGCACTACCGTGTGAAACGCATATGCTCCAAATTGTTACTTTACGCTGTTATTATTTGTATCAGATGGCTCACCTTGGCATCATCAATTCGACAAAGGGTGCGGCGTGGTTTAATAATTTTGAGGTATTAAATATTTTATGCTGAAAACAGCAGGCAACAAAATAGCTGGCTAATGAGCTTAAAACACATCTAATCGATGAGTGAATGCATTTCATCAGTCGATCATTGATTCTGCTGTCAGCCATTGCTTCTTTGTATCCGGAGCACACTTTGCCATAAATTCTAATTTGCGAGCGAATTGTTATACAAACTTATAATTCTGTTATATAATTCACATTTTGGTGTATTTTGTGCCTTATTAACTCGTTACAGAGTTTACTTGAGACAACAACGCAGCATTATGCAACAATTTGGAGCACCTATGTTTCACATGGTAGTGTATTGACATAAATTTGATGAGGTGGAAAATGAGTGAGCCTTACATAATTTTGTCGTCTTAGCCATCAACTTGCCAAAAATTATTAGAGTTAGTAAAAATTTGACAAAGTTATGACAAAAACTATTTTGACTGTTTTTTTCTGAGACACGGTGTATAATGTCTGAACTAGGCTGGCATCTTTGCTTGTTGATGGTGAAGCACTGTGTGATGCACTGTGCAGGTGGTTATGGCACAAGTTCGGCTTACTCGGCGGGGGCTGGCTATGGCGGTGGATATGGTGGTGGCTATGGGGCCGCAAGCGGAGGGGCCTATGGAGG
>Ga0209671_1000437_pt1 | contig 27261 bp, 24 predicted proteins | sample WorMetHERISLAND2_2_FD_187401 | JGI IMG/M metagenome (GOLD analysis project Ga0209671, IMG submission 187401) | Marine gutless worms symbiont microbial communities from Max Planck institute for Marine Microbiology, Germany - Olavius geniculatus... | ecosystem: Host-associated > Annelida >...
ACCAGTAGGCCTAGTGCAACAAACTATATAGGCTGTAGCGCGTCTTCCTTAGCGACAGCCGAGCTTTCTTGTAAATACAAGCAACATTTAATTCTACTAGTTTTATGCAAAACGAAGATTGCAGTTTCTGGATCAGAACTGTTGACAGAATATGGTTGCCGTGCCACGTTTTCATGAAATGAAGTATTCAGAAACAAGACAGTCAGCAAAAATTCTTTGAACTAGCGAAACATTTAAAAACAGATTCTGATGTCAATTCCAAGTTTATTATAAACAAATAAACATAATAAACATAATAAGAAGCAGATTGATTTAAACGTCGTGACGTCCACCTCTTAAAATTCGGGCGTACGGATTGAATTTTTTGGGCGTATTTACGCCCAAACGCCCGCTATTGAAAACCCTGGACAGGGCCCCAGAACTGGGGCATCACACTGACAGTTTTATATGTACTTTTTTTTGCCTGTTTTGACTGTTCTTGCTACTGTCGATTGCTGTTCTAAACTTTATATTTTATCTGTTGTTGTTGTAGGTTCTTTGTCATTTTGCAGTAACGTGGAAACCTGCTGCCATGACTGTGTCAAAAAGCAATGCCGAGCGTGAATTTGTAGAGCACATGACACGCTGGATACCAAAGTTCCAGGATATATTTGATGAGGAAACATTCTACATCTTTGTCATTGTGCTTGTTGTATTGTCTTTTGTATTCGCTATCGTTATGTCTCGTTTTTTCACGATTCGAGATGCTGGTCATATTGACTGATTCGTTAAATTACATCATTTATCAGTGTTCATCATGAAGTTTTGTCAACGTTTTTACCTAATGTAAGTTTTGTCATAGTTATTACTCACTGTATTGCAGAAAATTGTATTAAAGATGCGCAGACATTGAAATTCATTGTTAAATATGCGTTTGTGATTGATTTTATTTTGATGTCTGCATATTGTGTAGTGTATTTATTTATATTGTCTAAGTTTCACATACATACTGACTGTTATGTCATACTGTCTAGAAAACTAGTCATTTATGAATTATTTGATAAAATAATTCTTGCTTGATTATGTATACAATACCAGTATTTATTTATTTTTGTAGTGATTGCTGGTTTAATTAGTTGTTCAGAAAGAGCACATTTCTGGCTGTTATGTTTATGTTGTAATCCATAGTCGAGTTGCTTTGTCATCAAGAGTTGAAGTGTTACGGTAATCCCCATGTGTGCTTCTTTTGCAAACAGACACCTCCTATTTGTTTGTTCTGCAGTGTGTTTATTTTTATGTTAAGTAGTACATGTGTGAATGCTGTTTAATGTTCTGAATTATAGTATATTGAGAAATGAGGTAAATATTTCAAATGCTGTTGTGTGGGCTCTTCTTAATCATGTAACAGTAATAACGACAAACTGCCTAAAGTAGTTATATTCACCAAAGTAATGTTTTGTTTTTAACATACGCATTCATGCATGCTTTGCACTTGAAATGTGCAAAGGCCTGTTTTTTTTTGTCACCAGGCCTCTGCTTATTGTTTGTTAAAACATTGCTCACCCTATGCCAGATAGAAAAAGTGTCATTTTTTTACAATCTGTCAATAAATGGTAAGTCTAAAAAATTGCTGTGCTTCCAGTATCCATCCATTTCTAGAAAAAAAACTTTGTCCCTGAAATTTTTATTGTACCCTCAATAATGTTAGTGCAGCTTTTATTAATATTACGACAAGTCATCATATAAAAAACGCTCCCACCCCCATCCCTATGTTTTTACCGGCTGCAACCAGAAGCACAGAATTTTTTTAAAACCTTACACAGAATAAGTGAGTTATGCCTTGCTACATATGTTCCCACTGTATTTCAGATTGTTCATGCTATAACTTGCCACGTTTGACTCATAATAACTATGAACAGTGTGTGCATTATTGATTTGCTGCTTGATGTTTAGTGACATTTTTATTTACATACATAGGCTATATTGTGCTTACAAATATAATATAATTTATTTGCACCAAATTGCAGATACACAAATAAAATAAGAAAAATCACAATTAGAGCTGTCGAAGATTTAATTTTTTTAACACATGCGTTAACGCGTTAATAATGCATCATTAATATTGCTGATATTGTAGGTAGACTACATCGAGAGGGTGACTGAAATGACTACGGATGAACTCGTGGCTGTGTCCCAGGACCATGACAGTAGTGATGGAACTGAAACAAAACAATTTATAATATTTATAACTCAAATATTACTTGATCGTCAAATAACCGTGGTTTAATGAAATATTGGAACTCCTGCTTCACACTATTTAGTTAATTTACGCATGTGCATTAATTTTTTTAATGCACGTTAATTTATTAACGTGCTAATTTGACAGCTCTAATCACAATGGCTGTAAACATTAAAAATGCTGTTACACAGCATGGAAAACTGTAAAAACTATAGAATTACATCACAGATAATAAAAAGTTGTAAATATAGTGATAAAGACTGCAACTAATAAACAGCCAATCACTTGATTGTGGTATGCTGCAATGATAAACACAATGAAACTAGCACTTCTGTATTTTAGAACGTTATGGAATAGGTGCTATACAAATTGTATTTATTACTATTCTGCACAACTAAAACTACGAAAACCATACTAACGATCATTTGGTATCCTCTTACCACACCCAGCTGGAGGGCAGTTCCTATCCCAACAATCAGTATTCCAACAGTTCCTAGTCCAACACTTCCTACTGCAGCAGAATAAGTTGCATCTTGCTATGACAGACCAAACCACTATGTCATAGTACACCTGCAGTTGTGGGAATAATGCAACATCTATCGAAGTAGTGGCTGTCAGAATAGAACTGTCAAAATAGGAACCCGTATCCCATTGAGCTTGGAAATAAATTAGGACTACTTTAGCAAAAAATGTGCACATTATTGAGTTATTCAGTTATTACAAACATCCGAGCTGCAAGAACCACATTCTGCACAATGCTTTTGTTAGTTAAAACAAGCATCACACAGCAACTGCACTCATAGTAGCAATTACCTTAATATAGAGAACAACAACTGATGACAAATGTTTTATGTAGCACTGTGGGACTTGCTGTTTATTCACAGTGAGGACTTGAACTGGTCTCTGACGATGTAGGCAAACTTGTGTGCCTCATCGAAGTGTGGATATAGTCTGTCTTTGACTCTTGCTGCCCAAGCCTCAAGCTTGGGTCGATTTGCAAAGACGTCGTGACCAACGATAACAGGTTGCATCAGTTCACAGATGCCAAGCAAGTCTGCAATAGAAATGTCAGGACCACACAGGTACGGCTGGTCAGCTAGGAAAATGTTCTCCATTTGATTCAGGCTCTTCTCAAGTATGTCACGAAAAAAAGCCAGCTGAACCTTATCAACCGGTTTTCCTTCTGTTGGGTGTATCACCTACAAATACATGAACATCGAAGAATATTTCCTCAATATGCCACTGCCAAAATTACGTCATGGTGCTGCCATTGTGGCTATGTATACTACACTGAAGTACCATTGTTAAATAAGTCTGTTATTGATAACATTGAGGATTTGTTTTTCCTGTATTGTATGTGCTAAGCACAACTTGATGGAATCTACGGTATGTATGCGGATAATACTGGTACCCTTGAGAAACCATAGACTGTGAAGTAAATAAACACTTCAAAACTTCAAAATATGAGCTGTATTATGCTAATGCACTACCTGTATCCTGAATACGAGGGAGCCACTAATGCGAAGACTCAGGTGCTGCCATGACATAAAGCAGTCAACTTTTGCTCTGCGCTGCAGATCCTTTGGGTACCAGTGATCAGCAACCTGATGCTTCTCGCACAAGTACCTCAAAATGGCAACACTGCAATGCAAATAAACCCAACAACATAATTACACAGACACAACTGACATGCACACAGAAATGTACCTTTCTGGCAGTGTACTGATTGATGACATAGCTACATGTACATACACAAATCATAGTTACAGGGTAAAAGTATGACTAAACAATACTATCTAAGCAGTGGTCTGGTATCTTAAGCACTGCCTGTTCCACGACTGGACATGCAGTCAAAAATTCCACAATAAGCTGCTGTAACATTGTAACAAGCAGTGTCATTCTAGCAGAAGAGTATCACTGCCATTTAGCCAGTATGAGCTGACACTGCTTCATATCAGAGGCACATGCAGATGTGTTAACAGCTTGCTCACGGTCACATATATGGCAGAAGAAGGACAAACCCTTATTTTCAGTTTAGCACCATAGCTAACATGATAATACCCCTATGTGCTTAATTCTCACCCTATGCTGCCTTCAAACAGAAAATGCTGTTAACTCACCAACTGCTTGAATCATCCAGTCCTTGTTAAATGCACCATTATTTAACGCTATCAAAGTGTTTACTAATGGAAAGTAAATCTTTTAAAGTGGCCTGCATAACAGACCTACTACAAGGTCCACTATAGACAACAATTTCAACTTCATAGACAGTCTACTGTAATGTACAAGGAATTTCAGCTAATGCTCACGGGACGCGTGAAAGCCTATAGCAGTTCCTGTTCGCAAACTGTCAGTCTATCTCCAGCCATTTCGTAGCGACTTTTACGGGGGTACCGCTCTTTGACGCCCTCATGTGCAGGTTTCCTTGAACCTAGAAAATCGAGCCTTAAACCGTGGAAATCTACGTTCAATGCTGAAAATTTCATACGCCGCTCATCCATGTCTATCTCAATTGGTTTCGGCGCAATTCGCTCTTGCAATCTGTCTCGCAGCCCGAAATCACCAAAAAAACCAATAGACCCTCCTATTTTAGCATTCAAGGTCATTCAAGGTCATTGAATTGGGCGCCAATCGAGAGCCAGCACACAACTTCCTATTAGTGATTAATAGTAACCTAGGCCCTATCTCGCACCATTACTGAGATACAGCGACTTATTGGCCAAAAATCGCAAATTTTGCCCACCCCCCTCTGATTTAGCGCCCTCGTTTGGGGTGACCCCCTTTGAATATGAAAAAGCTTCACGGTTTCTGAAACTAGAGTCTTCCAGGCAGCCGATGGTGAGGATTTGGTGATCCTAGCTTGCACCGTTTTTGACTGTGTGACGGACAGACAGACAGACCGACGGACAGAATTGCGATGGCTAAGACGCGCTGAAAGCAGTAGCTGCTTTTGCGCGTAAAAATGTATGCATGCACATATTTCATTCCACCAATGTTGCCTATTCTTGGCAACAGAACAGATAGCCAATAAGTAAAAAAATCTCAACCTCTCTGTCAGTTTAAACCCATTCTCATCGATTGCTGGCACCTGCTTGAATGGATTCACCTTCTCATATTCTGCAGTTCTGTTTTCACCTGTTCATACACAGCAAGAAAGGACTCCGTAGCAACAACAGTAATTTTGGGGATGGCTGTGAATTCACATGTCACTGTAACAACAATGCAATATTGTAAAAAAGCAATTAGGCTGTATTTATTATGAACTGAGCAGTAAACTCATTAATATACAATCATGCACAATGTGACAATTGACAGTTTTAGTCCAGGTACAGTGGCATGGTTTTAGATCAACCTGGGCATGTATTCAGGCAGTGGACACAGACTATTAATTGCCTTTAAGTCCGCGTTATGACAATAAGAATATAAAACTTAATCTATCACATTATAATAATTCTGTTTTCAGTCATGGTTACGGCTAGTAGTTATAGCAGTAGACTAACCTACAGGGTGGGCCTGTCCTCCAATAGACAGCATTATCACATTGATGTCTGTCTGGAGGATAACAGGGAAGATTATTAGAACTACCATTATGTTAATTACATGCACGCGTATAATGGAGTACTTACAATTATAGGTTTAGCTTGTTTTTTTGTATTTTGTGTTTTGTGTTTCTGTAAAGGTTAAACTTACTGTTCCATTATTGTGTTTGTGTGCATTCCACCTGGAAAGGCCGTACCCGAAATGACCAATACTGTGTCGGGTGGGACGTTAAACCCTACTCACTCACTCACTCACTACAGGGTGGGTCATAAAAAAATGTGGAACTTTACTTTTGTCCATATCTTCGCCAATTAATGACCGATTTTCAAAATTCTTTCACTGTCACACTCTGCGGAAAATTTGCAATGTGATTATTATATATTCCACCTCATTCCGCCTGGAGAGGCCGTCCCCGAAATGACCAATACTGTGTCAGGTGGGACGTTAAACCCTACTCACTCACTCACTCACTACAGGGTGGGTCATAAAAAAAATGTGGAACTTTACTTTTGTCCATATCTTCGCCAATTGATGACCGATTTTCAAAATTCTTTCACTGTCACACTCTGCGGAAAATTTGCAATAATGTGATTATTATATATTCCACCGCACTGTAAATGAATCTCTACACTACCTTGTGAAATATGAATGAAATATGCATGAATGACTATAATAACAAACAAACATTTTGGTAAAATTGAAAAAAAAACACTTCAGATGAACACTGTGGTGAATGATCTGTTAACACTACAGGATGCGGCAAAAAAAGTGGACCCTAAAGTTTTTTGCCATTTTCTCAGCAACCGTTTGGGATTTTAATATGAAATTTTAGAGCTTTATTTAACACGTTGACTGCCAACTTCCCCATGGGGTCGACACGAAAAGCTCCCCCAGGTGCCAACAACCCCATGGTGTGGACAGATTTATTTTCATCCTAAAATTCTGCTTTTTTTGGAATTTTTAGGCTTTCAAATGTACAACGTCAAAATGCACATGTATCTGTATGAGTTCTGTTGTTTAGGTGATGCTAAGAACTGAAATGGAACCAGTTGTCTGCAATTTGCAGTGTTAGATTTTTGCATATCTTCACGGACTATCATAATCATTTAATGAACATCTAACTGCGTTCATATGAAGTACACTGTAATTCAAATGTTATAAACAGACTGTGTAATATTTCAATATGCCTAAATTTTAGTTGTGTTACTGTGTAAAATATGAGTGATAAAAAGTCTATAACTTTGTCATTTTTCAACAGAATCACATTTTACTTGGCATTTAGATGTAGATAAATATGTAAATATATAAATAAAACTGTTAAATTTCAAATTAAAATTCCAAATGGTTGCTGAGAAAACAGCAAAAAAAACTAGGGGTTCACTTTCTTGCAGCACCCTGTAGACTGTGTGGGTCTAACACAGTCTAGTGTCATACAGATCATTCGCCGCAATGTTGGTCTGAAGTGTTTTTTTCATTTACTGAAATGTTTGTTATTATTAGAGCTGTCGAAGCGTTAACTTTTTAAATGCATTAATGCACTGCGTTAATTTTTTTAATGCATTAACTAACACGTTATTAACGCACCCAGGCCCCTCGAGAGGGAGAGTAGGTGGGGGGTAAGTTACCCCGGGTCCTGCAATATTTGGAGGGCCCCGCCTGTAGAATATAGAAAGTTAAAAACATGTGTTAAACGTATAATCAACAATAACTGCTGTCATAGCCTGTTGTCAAAATAATTACTTATTTAAGGTCTACTTCCACTACAGCTGTGCATCGCATTGCGTTGCGTTTGAATGCGTTTAAATGCGCCGCAACGCGCATTGCAACATGTAAAAATGGGTGGAGACATTTTTGTAAAGAATGTTTATGAGTTAATATGGCTGACAAATACGAAAATTTATTGCTGTTGGGAGCAGTAGCTTGTTGCACATGGGTTGTGCAAAAAAAGAAAATGCAGGCCTAGATTTTGGATTCGCCTCGTCATCGCCAACCGGGATGACCAGGGCGAATATCAGCATCTGATACAGATACACTCCAATTCAGCTCTGTTCCAGCCATACTTTCAGCTGTCTGTCGAGCAGTTTGATGACCTACTTGGGCTAGTTGAGCGTTTTCACTGATCAACACAATTACTATCGCTCAGATAGTAAACGCAACACATCGCAATGCAATGCAACGCGCAGCTGTAGTGGAAATGCTTCCCATTGAATAAGCTGGAAATTCGTGTTTTTACTATCGCGACAACGCGCTGCACAGCGCGTTGGAGCGCTGCAACCTGCTAGCTATCGCAGCAAAGCAACGCAACGTTTTTATGGCCCACGGTGTATATGGGACGACATTTTTGTCTACTGGGGAGCTCGCTTCCTCAATTTTTGGCCCTTCTGGCACTTAGAACTTTTCACTCTCCTCGCCCTTGTGCTGCAATGAAAAAAACTGAAAAAAGGCAACCCTAGACCGACCAAAGAAATCACATTATTGTGAAAAGCAGCAGTTGATTCTGAGTAGACGCACCTCTCCTCAATGCCACTTTATGGCCAATAAACGGAATGTTAGTAGCTTTCAAAAACAGAAAAACAGCTCTTGAAGGTTGTGACATTAAGTCGTAGTAGAACTTAAGCCCTGCCATTTCCGCTGCAAATGACTATACACAAAACAAAACAGCAAATTATTGAAACACCATACCAACAACATAAACACAGGAAGTATCAGTGAGTCGACTCGCATTTTTTAAGTGCACTGCTTGGAGTGATCAAAGTTTCGACAAATTGCTGCGCCAATGAAGGACTTGACACGGTGCCGCTGTCCTAACTGTGTCGATTTGTTTTAAAATATTTGGCACTCGAGGGTGTGGCAGCGGCGTGTTGATAAACAAGGCAGTGGTTATATTAGAGTTGAGTGTGGCCGTGTGTGTAATTAATGATTTAATACACGCGATTGTTGATGAAATATGTGTGCACGAGGCGCCACTTTATAGCAGATAACCGCGAACGAATAAAAGAGATTGTGTTAGTTAAGTGTATGAAATAAACCGCAGTCTGGCATACGTCAGTTGCCGGTGTGCCTGAAAACCGCAGGACACCGCAGGACTTCATAGAAAGATCGCAGGACACATAAATGATAACCGCAAAAATAATTTTTAGACGTGAAATCAAAACTTAATCTTTCAGTAGTTCAGTAAATTTAAATAAATGCCGCTAGACAATGCAAAAATGACTAAATCAGCACCCCACGTGACCTGATGCCTAAAAACAGGGACAAAATGCTATACGCCGACGCTCAAGACGCAGGTCACATACCTGGACGCCAAGGGTGCATACGCCGTACGTCAGACGTGCACCATAACGCTTAAATTTACAATGTACATCACTCATGTTGTCAGTGTTTGCACATTCATTCACGCTACTCCCGTTTTCAAATTCTGTACTGGCTAAGCTTACAATCAATACATTTACCGGTATGTGTCCTGCGGTTTTCTTGCACATCCTGAAATATTGGTATCGCCACATAACCGCTATTATGTGGTTATGTAATGCTGTAAAATTAAAGAAAACCTATAGTTTTACTGTTTTCAGCACTTTTTGGTGGTTATTCAGTGTCCTGCAGTGTCCTGCGGTGTCCTGTGGTTTTCAGTCATACCCTCAGTTGCTGTTAGGGCAACACTCTAGGCCCGAAAAAATTATTATCAGTCCGGGCCGGACTGACGTCAGATTTTATTATCAGTCCGGGTAGCTCTAGGCTAACTGCCGGGTGGCCGGTGCAACGCTACGAACCAGCAATTTTCCGACTTAACTGTGCCGTCTAATTTTTATGCTACTCCATAATTGTTTCAGCGCAAGTTTAATATTGAGCTACAAGCAACAACTGGAAGTGAAGATGACAATTAAGAAAATAACAACAAAAATGACATCACTTTGACCAACCGAGACAACAGCGCATCAGATGGCTCTATCACCATACCTGCACTGCAGCATCACACCTGCCGCCAGTAGCCGAGGTAGGATGACAAACGAGTGGCGGCTACTGCGGATTATATAGGCTGGCTATGCAAAAGTTATTCGTGAAACGTTTCAGTCATTCAAGGAATTACCCTAAGTGCAGCGGACAAGAACTGGATTCGCTAATGGCAGTGTTAAAAGTAGGCCTAAGCAAAGCTGTCAAGTGCCTTATCGGCACGATCAGTGTGGTCTGGAAGGTGGACTGCTGATCAACTTTGCCAACAAGCATTGCCTGAAATGATGACATAATCTGCCATAAGTATTTATTTTAATTCACGCTGGAAATAAAATTTTGCCACCAGTCCGAGTCCAGACTGAAAGTAAAATCTGGTGTCACTCAGTCCGGCCCGAACTGATAATAACGCCTACCCTCTAGGTCGATATGGCCGTTGTCTGATAGTCTCGATCTAGGTCCTAATATTTACGCTAGACGTCCATGTGAAATAACTTTTTGATGCATCTTTTTCGAATTAGCATAATGATGGACAATAATAGACATGCATCAGCACATGAACTGGTTTTTGATAAAATGCAGCAAACGTTTCTGTACTTTTTGTTGCTTTTAGTGTTGTTTGTAGTGTGTGCAGTTGTGTCACACATAGCTATGTATGATTATTTTTATGAATTACAGAAGCACTGAGCAAAATGTCGGATGAGATCATTGAGGTTGTTGGCTCTGTTGATGATCTAGAAGATGGCCAGTATGTTGATATTTTGCTGTCGATATGTTTTTCTGTATATGTAGACATCTTGATTGCTGTGGGTGTGACCTTTGGATTATAGCCATGAATATTTTGTCGTATTGTTGTGAGGTTCTTATACTAGAAGTCAGTTGAATTTTAGCAATGTACTAAGTTACTATCAGCATTGTGAATGTAGCGTTAACAATGGTTTGCTTATTTCCTTGCTATGCAACATATTATTTGATGATTTTAGACTTTGATCATGCATATCTTTGAAACGGAGCATGCTGTCAAATATTAGAATAGCAAGTGATCAACTACATCGTGTATGTTGAAAAAGGTGCAAATTCTATCTTATTAACAAAAAAGATTTTGACCTACCCAAAGACAAAAGTGCACTCAATTTCATGCAATTTTTACCCTTCATATCTCTAATATCGACAAGAAATTTGAGCTAATGCTCACGAGACGCGCGAAAGCCTATAGCAGTTCCGGTTCAGTAGTCACCCATCGCAGTACTAACCGGGCCCGGCGTAGAGTAACTTCGTTTCAGTCAAAACGTGTTACCAACTATGCCACGCCACCAACGCCAGTATACCGTGGCGACACCTTGTGAATGATGTAGACTTGCGCAGCCCAAAATCTTTGAAGTCTTTGACGCCCGCCTGTGCCGGGCTTTATGAACCTAGGGGATCGGGACTTAAACTGCTGAAATCTACGTTTAATGCTGAAAATTTCATACTCAGGTTTTCTTGGTCTAACTCCAGCCGTTTCGTCGCATTTCAGTATTGAAATGTGCACAGCGTCCAAATATTGCGAAAAATTCACTAAAAACCCCTTTTGGGAACGTTCAAGGTCATTCAAGGTCATCGATGTTGATAAATTTAAAAAGCCTGTCACCAGTGCTTGTTATGATAAGCAGCATGTCTGTGTCTATCTGCAACCGTGTTCATGGCTCACGCTACACGAGATAACTGCGGTAAAATAACCACTTTTTAGGGGGGTAGCTGTCTTTGACGCCCGCCTGCGCCGGCCTCCTTGAACCTAGGGGGTCGGGACTTAAACTGCTAAAATCTACGTTGAATGCTCAAAATTTCATACGCAGGTTGTCTTGGTTTATCTCCAGCCATTTCGTTGCAATTCAGTGTTGAAATGTGCGCTGCGTCCAAAAATTGCGAAAAATTCACTAAAAACCTCTTTTTGAGGGGTTCAGGGTCATTTAAGGTCATCGATGTTGATAAATCCAAAAAGCCTGTCACCAGTGCTTGTTATGACGAGCAGCATGTATCTACCTATCTGCAACCGTTTTCACATTATTCGAGCCAATAGCGGCAAAATGACGTTTTTTTCAGGGGGTATTCCTCTTTGACGCCCTCGTTCGAGGGGAACCCCTAAACCCAGTGGCACGAAATTTTGTCACGATAAACTAGAGACCTTGGGGCAGCTCACAGTAAAGATTTCGTGATCCTAGCTTGCACCGTTTTGATACAGATCACGAGTGTGACAGACGGACAGACAGACAGACGCCCAGACGATGGCAAAGACGCGCGAAGGATTCTGCTTTCGCGCATAAAAATCATAATAGCAAATTATCAACTACTACCCCTCATCTGTTGGACGACAAACATTTGGCAAACTTTGGTCCACTAACAAAAAGTTTAATTGTTTTATTTTTACTTACCCTAAATCGACACTGTGCGTTCTGTGTATACTAAAGCATTTGAGTTCGGGCCACGTGACATTGCTACTAGAGGAATTTTAACCCCCTAAATTTTTTCCCCCCAGTCAGACTTGTGGTGCCACGCAGACTCACGTTGAGCTTTGCCCCAAATTTCTAGTCTGTTTTTGGTTTACTGATTACTGAAGTTAGTACTGCCTCTGGTAGTCAGTGGTACTGAAACATCAAAGTTTTATTGAAGCAACTGAAGCTGCATCAGGCAGATGGTTTTAGGTTAGTGCAAGAAACTGGGATAAAATCAGATTGTGAGCAGATAACTTGGAAGAATGCTACATTGCTATTGCTTTTATTTGGCTAATATGGGTATTGCAGTGGCAATGTCTTGGTGATCATACCGACACATTGATGTTCCTCCACCGGCTGTTAAGGGAATCGATAGGGTGCAGCATATAACAGCTTTGGGTGTCACATTATCTCATAACTTCTCCATGATTAAACATGGCAGGCTGTGCACGTACTCTCTACGGTCTTCGAACGCTATGGGCTCATGGTATGCCACAGGCCTGTCTGCAGATAGTTTTCCCATCAACTGCTCTCGCTAAATTGCTCTATGCCTCCCCTGCTTGGTGGGGCTTTGCTGCTAGCGAGAAGAATAGACTAGAGGCTTTTTTGAGGCGATCGAGCTAGCAAATCAGACTATTATACCGATGATTCTTTGCCCACTGTTGCTGCACTCTGTGAGCAGGCTGACAAACAACTGTTCCGCTCTATCAAATACATACCTACTCATCCTCTTCGACCACTCTTACCTCTTGAGTGCAGTATACCATATTGCACACGTCCGCGACCGCATAACTACGAACTTCCATTTAAAATAAATAATATTTATGAGTGCAATTTTATGTACGTGTATTGTACAAAGACTGTTTTAGTTGTTTTTTAGCATGTCGCTATGTTTTGCATTGTGTTTACAGCGGTTTGTGTGTTGATTGCTTTAATGAAGTATCATCATCATCACCATAACCATTGCAGATGCAACTCTGAAGCTGGATTACTAGTGATTTGCAGCATTACCCATTTTAGGAACCGGGTATCCGGTTGCAGTTACCTGGTTTTAACTTTAAGGCAAGTTGAGGTAAAACGGCAATAAGTGACATGTACACACTAATTACTTAGGTTTTTCATATAAAAAGTCCATGATGTGCCTGTGATACCAAACGTGTAAAGTCTGTCAACGAAAATCACTGAAGTTGAATATCTTTTGCAGTAGTGAATTTCGTTACAAATGCTGCAAGTAACAAGATTTTTGTCAGTTTCATCAGCAATCAGTGCAGAAAAATGGGTAGCAATTGCCCGGATTTGGAACCAGGTAATGAATTTCAGAACCGGGTCCGGGTACCCAGTTTCTGGCACAAATCACTATGGGCTACTTTTTATAATGTGTCTTGTAATGTTTTGTTGATAGGATGAAGGAGGTTGCAGTTGGAGGTGTGAAAGTGCTGTTATTGAAATCTCAAGGATCATATCATGCGTTGGGTCCAAAGTGTTCTCACTACGGTGCTCCACTTGTTAATGGTGAGTTCATGTTTTGCTTGTTTTTAGAGTATTTTTGCGGTTGATCAAACTACTGTCAACAGGATGTGCCTTTCTTGTTGTTGGATATCTTTCCTCATTTATAAAGTAGTTTATATAATAGCAAACTGCAGATGGATGTATTTCATTACAGCTGTGGACATGGGCGACTTCACTTTTTGACTTAGACTTTCGCTGAGACTTTCGCTGAGCCTAAAGTACCTAAATTTTGGACTCAGCGAAAAGTCTCAGCAATTCGCTGAGTCCAAAAGTACCTACTTAGACCAAAGCTGAGCCGAACTAACCTGGCTAAAGTCGGTTCGATTTGCATGGAAGAGATAGCTTTAGCCCTTAGGGCTTAACTTTCGCTGAGTCTGAATCCGCTTCAACTTTTGACTATCTGAGCGAAAACATGGCGACCATTTACAGTCCTATGCTTACGGATAGTTTAGTAAATTAAAGCAGTCTAGTACCAAAAATAAATGCTGTAATAAATATGCAGTGACGTCAGATGTTACGTAATTAGGCCCTATCTTATTTGCGTGCGCTGCGCAATTTAATAAGGAAGTCCAAGCGTAAATGGTTGATTAATTTTCTGTTAGGTTTACGTGTTTTTCCGCCATTTTTAATCGTTTTGGTCTAATTCAGTAGACTTAGACCAAAGTTTAGTTGAACTGTGGTCTAAGTACAGACTTTAGCGTTCAGCTTTAGCTTTCGCTTAGCGAAAAGGCTCAGCGAAAGTCTAAGTCAAAAAGTGAAGTCGCCCATTGTGTGCTGTCACAGTGCATACTAATATAGTTGTTTGCCTGTTAGGAGTATTCTCTGATGGGATGGTTCGATGCCCCTGGCATGGAGCTTGTTTCTCTGTCGGTAGTGGAGATATCGAGGATTTTCCTGGTCTCGATAGCATTCCAAAGTTTGATGTACGTTATTGTTATGTGTTCTGCTATCTAACTCAGTTTGCCTGTCATTTGATTTTCACTGTGTCATAATGTGTCAACGGTACTGGTTTAATTTTGTGATCTTAATCTGTTTATTTTGCAGTTTATTAACAAAGAACTGATTTTTAAATGTATCATAAATTTTTGATTTTGACTAACTGTCGCTTTTCTTAATGTAGGTCACTTGTAATGTTAGAAAGTTTTCAAGTTAGCTGGTTTTCCTGCAGCGATATCTTTATTTAGATTTCAGATATTTTATGTGAATCATCAGGTAATTATGACTTCACAATTTAGACACCTAACGTGCAATAAGTTTTTAATGCACGTTAATTTAATTACATGTTAATGGGTTAAGTTAACGCATTAATTTGACAGCTCTCTTTTTCTGTATTATTTGTGGAGTCTCTTGTGTGCCAAGTTTCGCTGTGCATTCAGATGCTGTGCCGCTGTGATAAAGGTCGAGGTGGTTGATGGCAAGTTGCGAGTGAAGGCAAGGAGAAGTGCTCTGGAGAAGACCAGACGACTGAAACCAATGGCCGCCTTCTCATTGTCCGTGAAAACGAAAGTGCTAATCATTGGAGGAGGTTAGTGGCTCTGTTGATATTAGTTAACTGGCGACCCATTGCAGACATATTGTGCAGCTGTTTGCTTTGTTACACGTGAAAGCAGCTACTGCTTTCAGCACATCTTAGCCATCGCAATTCTGTCCGTCCGTTTGTCCGTCCGTCTGTCTGTCTGTCTGTCACACGGGTGGATCAGGCAAAAACGGTCCAAGCTAGAATTACCAAATTTTCACCGTCGGCTGCCCGGAAGATTCTAGTTAATGTTTACGTCAATCCTGTTTTTTCGAAACTTTTTAGTTTTCAAGTTATGTGTCTGTACTGGATGTAAGGACAGGATGGTGAATGAGATGGTAATGCGGCAGCCTCTTAGGATGATTGCACGTTAATGCTGCATTTGCAGAATAATGTCTGCTAAAGACTTTGTGAGTAACAGATATGCATCTATTTGTATGGGAATTTTTTGAGTAAAGTTGTAATTGCAAGTCCTATATAAGAGTAGATCCAGCTATTAAGACTGCTGACATACTGAACTAGGTAGTTAAAGACACTATTATTTATGGATTGATTGTTTGGCTCATGCAGACTGTATGCTAGCTGAATCAAGTTGAACTTTTACATTCTCAAGTTTTTGCAGCATTGCTCTTACAGAACAGACCTTGGCATATGTGGATGTTTTTTTTGTTCTGTGAGATGTTTTGTGAAGTGGTGTGTATGATATGTGTTTATTGTGACTTGTTGTATATGGGATGGCATACAAAGAGTGGAACATAGTTGCTTTATCACAATCAGACAGTTTTGGAAACAACTAGCTTTGTGTTGAACTCTTGAAGATTATGTTCACCAAGTTGACCTTCACTGAAACGATCAAGGCTAATTGTTTTCAAAGATTTCCAATTGCTCAATCTGTTTTACTTTTAATTGAAGTGTGTTGGATTTAGGTTCAGCAGCTGCGGTTTGTGCTGAAACTTTGCGTCAGGAAGGATTTCGAGGTCAAATCGTTGTTGCAACAAGAGAGAATCATCTGCCTTACGATCGGCCAAAACTGAGCAAAGTTGGTATTGGTTTATTGACACGTATGCTGGTTATGTTTTTGCCGCTTTTTGTTTGTTTGTCTGTTTGTTTGTCTGTTAGCAAGATAACTCGAAAAGTTATGGACGCATCTTTCTGAAATTTTGAGGGTATGTCGGGCATGGCATAAACTACAAGTGATTCAATTTTGGGCGTGATCCGGCAGGAATCCTGGATTCTGGATCACTTTGAAATTTTTGTTACCATTGTGTTACCATTCCGTCAAAGGGGGCATAAGGGAACCGCTGCAAAACCGAAGATAGTGACGCCACCTGGCGAATAGCTTTGCCTTGGCGGAGGTACCTATGGGCTATGACTGCTTTCTAGTTTGTATTGTGTACTATTTTGAAATATTTAACTGGCATTTGTCATTTTTTTGCTTTTAGTTCGTATTTTTGATTGCTATAATTAAATGTATTTTTTAAAATATATTTTTGCACTTAATGATGCTACTGTGTTTGGTTCTTGTTTGCCTGTTCAAGGAATTACTTCATATTAGGCTAGGTTCTCAATGCAAAACAGTTGGAGATCTCTGTAGCGTGTTTTGAGGATGGCTGCTGTTTCAGTTGTCAGTCTAGCAACTTGAATCACCATAGGAATTGCATTTAATTGTATTTTTACGTGCGAAAGCAGCTACTGCTTTCAGCGCGTCTTAGCCATCGCAATTCTGTTCGTCTGTCCATCTGTCTGTCTGTCTGTCACACTGGTGGATCAGTCAAAAACAGTGCAAGCTAAGATCACTAAATCTTTACCATCGGCTGCCTGGAAGACACTAGTTTCAGGAGCCGTAAAGCTTTTCCATAAATTCAAATAGTGTCACCCCGAACAAGGGCACTAAATGAGAGGGGTGTGTGCAAAATTTGCGATTTTTGACCAATAACTAGCTGTATCTCAGTAACGGTGTGAGATAGGGCCTAGATTACTGTTAATCACTAATAGGAAGTCGTACACTGGCTCTTGATTGGCGCCAAATTCAATGACCTTGAATGACCTTGAACGCCAAAAATAGGGGGTTTTATGCATTTTTTGGCGATTTCGGGCTGCGACACAAGTCTATATCATTCACAAGGTGGCACCAAGGAACTATCATTATACGATACAGATGGAGAATTTGGTATTTGTTTATTAACTTAGTGTGAACAGCCCAATTTCCAGCTAAAACTATTGAACCGGAACTGCTATAGGCTTTCGTGTGTCTTGTGAGCATTAGCTCAAATTTCTTGTACATTGTAATACAGCATGTGAATATCAATGTGTGATTTAATGTGTTTAGGCTGTGAATGTAACATCTGACCAGATATCTCTCAGAAGTGCAGATTTCTATAAAGAGCATATGATTGAATTTGCTTTGAACAAAGAGGTTGTATTTGCCGATCAATTGTTTTTGTTTTCTTTTGTTCTGCAAAGTCAGCATTCACTGTTGGCTTGATATTTGTGATATCTTTACAAGAAGATTTTTGCTGTAATTAGTATCTAGTAGAGTGTCAAAGTGTTAATTTTTTTAACGCATCATTAGTGCGTTATTAACGCATTCAGGCTGTCGAGAGGGAGAGTAGGGGATAAGTTACTCCAGGCCCTGCAACGTTTTGGGGCCCTCTGTAGGATATACAAAGTTAGAAACACATTTTCCACAATAACTGATGTCATCGCTCGCATAGAATCTATTATCTGTTATCTAAATAATATTTATTTACAGTAGTGATGGAATGGCAACTACAGTTTAGTTACTTGAATTCATTCGATTGTCAAATAATTGCAGTTTAACGGAATATTAGAACTTTTGCTTCAAAGAATTTAGTAAGTTAAATAAATTTATTTACGTACGTTAATTTTTTTATTTATAAACATGTTGACCCATTAATTAATGTGTTAACTTTGACAGCTCTAGTATTTAGATGAGATTAACTTTGAAAGACATTTAACGAATGCGAATTTTTTGATGTTGTAGATATAGATGTTACAGTTATTTGTTATTCTGTTAACTTTGTGTGTTGTCTCATTTTTTGTGGTTTAATCATAACTGACGTGTTGAGTTAATTTTGAAAAAGTTTAGTTGATGAACTAATGGAGTTTGTTGTTAAATTGCTGGTTAAATGCAGTTCACGGCAATTATGTATCTCCATACAGTAAATAATCCATAATAATAATAATAATAATTTAATTATACATTTTGTTCAGTAATTTATTCATTTTATTACGTGCTGATGCAGGCAGTATGTGTAAACTTTGAAAAGAAATTGATGAGATTCAAAAATGCCGACGAATGCATGTCATATGATAAACTTGTGTTAGCCACTGGCACGCGGTAAGCAGAACCAACAGCTGTCAACAGAGCATTATGTTAGAATTAGTGTTCGATTTGCTGGGGGGGAGGTTTGGGGGTTCACCCCCACTCTTTCCCCAGTGGATGAGGACGACTTATGCATACAGCTGTCTATCTGAAATTCATTGCAGAAGCTGGTGAGCCTCCCCCCTTTCTCTTGCACAGCTTTTTTGACAAATCGATCACTGGTTAGAATCCAATTTCAGTGCACAACTGTTACTAGTTGTTGACAACCTGACACTTGGCACATTTTTTCCAGCCAAGTTTGAGACCCTTAAAGGTCCATGGTCGCCAAAATTAACATATATTTTTATCCATTTTCCTATAATTGCATAATGTTCTGATAGTTTTGACAGTAATATTAGCGCCCAGCGTTTTGTCAACGCAGAGAAACTTGCATTTAAAGTCAACGATTTACAGACATGATCTGAAAAACGTGATGCCATTTTGGCTAGGCTGCACAACCAGTGACGTCATCGGCACGGCCCATCAACTTTGTGAATATTAATTGCTTAGCCTTATCTAATGAAGTCACTGTCCAGTCCATTAATATTCATGATGTTGATGGGCCGTGCCGATGACATCGCCAGTTGTGCTCATGCTTTCAATTTTTTTTGGCATAATGTAACGTAAGGCCATATTTTCCTCACAATTTCATGTTAATTTCATATATTTATAAAGCTTAAATCAACATACTATATATGCAAGGTGAAATGTCTAATTAAGAGCTACATAAATTGCGTGAGTGAGTTTGACCGTTGCCATGGAAATAGTTCTGTTACCAATGTGCCGTAATATGCTGTTACTTTTAGCTGCACTTTGGCAGCTTTATTTCTGATTTTCTTCAGTTTTGCTTACAGTCTGCAGTCTTGTTTTTATTGAATAAACTCACAGGTTGAAACGGTAACTTAACACACTAAGAATTCACCAAATTTCAATCTATATTTACCAGTTTGTTCACCATGGCAACACATAATGGTGAACAGACATCATTACACGGAAGGCCAGTGCATTTACCGAAACAGTTGTAAATTTGTAAATAATGAATATTATTATAGTTTACTGCATTTTTTCTTTTTAACGTCAAAGCTTCAGTTTTTGTTGTAAGGTTGTTAGTGCTTTCTAGTGGTGCTTGGTTTCTAGTGCCAGAACGTTGTCGATGGTGCCTGGATATGACGTGGAAAATGTGACAACTTTGAGGTCGTTGGACGATGCGCAGTTTATTGCATCACAGTCGGCTGGAAAAGACGTTGTCATTCTGGGAACATCTTTTATTGGTTGGGCTTTGATGCTAAATACGATAGTGCGTAAGATTTTGTTTTCTGCGAACCAGCAGTGTTAGATGCACGACTGAGTGCTGTGTATGCATCTTTATCTGCCAGTTATAGTGCATATGTTTTGGAAATATTTCACTGCATTTTTAGGGTAATCAACGAAAATGTTGTTGCTGTTTTGTGGCCGTTTTTGAGTGTGGTTTTTATGCATTTAGTCTACAAAATACATTATAATAAGGGCATCGGGCGATATTGCTGTGCCTGCATGTAGTTGGTCTGCAATTTGCAATGTAAGTTTTGACTAAAGGTTGCAAATCTTCCCATTCTCTGGGGGTCCAGACCTCTGTCTTGTGCAGACAAATGTTTCTGCCAAAGGCTCAAATGGCGTCTGATTTCATTTGTCAGCTTTTGCAGGATGCACAAGTGTGACAGACAGACAGACAAACGTTAATGTTTGTTGCAGTAGCTAGGATCGTTTAGTGATTCTGTTTAGAAATAAGAACTTCTGAAATGGAGACATTAAAACTTTGTATCCCGTAAAGCATGGTGAAGGTTTGGCTTAGTTGTTGATGTCGTTGTTTGCATCAACAAAGTTAATCAACACCAGGCCCGGTTAGTAATTGGATGGGTGACCGTCAGCAGGCAGGTACTCATTGCGCCTACCTACGAAGGGATGGCCAGGCTGAGTTGACCTGGGTGGCTGGTATGTAACCAGCCACCCAGGTCAACTCAGCCTGGCTATCCCTTCGTGGGTAGGCGCAATGAGTACCAGCTAAAGCTGAGACGTAAACAGGCACACCGTGCGATGCACTAGCTCTGTATCCATGGTCTTGCAGTGTAAACTGGTGGTTGGCTGAGGGAAGAGGAAACGGATATCTGTGCCACTTTATGGGTGTTAAGGCTTGGGAAAGACTTTATGTTTGGGTTTACGTTACGTAACCCGTAAAATTTTTGTTTGTGTCATTTTGCTTGCAGTGTACTGGGAACTGTAGGTGTGTGGAACTTCTAAGAATTTATCTTGTTATACAGGAATCGAGGTGGCTGCTGCGCTAGTTGGAAAGGCAAAGACGGTGACGGTTGTTGGACTGGAAGAAGTTCCATTTCAGCTGGTGCTCGGAAAGGAAGTTGGGACTGCTGTTAGAAAGGTCTGCTGCTACCACTGTTGCTGCTATAATTGTTAACATATACTACAAAACGTCGCAGTGCACATTCTGGACACTGATAGCATCCATGTTATTTGTTGGATGCTACTGAAAATGTACATCTAAAGGTAAAGGCAAAGTCCAGTACTTGCTATAGCGGTACTTACATGAGACGGACTCAAGACCAGAAGCGCTTTACAATCTCGGAAGTGGCAGTCCACTATGCAGCCACCTGTGACAGAAGAGTCAAATTCAAACGCATGAGGTGCTTCTCCATATCTTGGGCCAAAAGACGAGTCCAGTAAAATTTTTTATATAGTCAATCGACAACATTTTGCAGATATTATGTGTATTTTATGCATATGTATTTTGCAGATATTAACTTTATTTCTTGTTCTGTTGGTTAACAGCTGGATTGGTACTCGAATTTATTGACAGGTATTGGTAAAATGATATTTTTGGCACTTTGCAGCTGCTTGTGGAGAAGGGAATTCAGTTTCATTTTCAGACGACAGCAAAAGAATTTGTCAGCGAGAGTGGAAAGCTGAAGCAAGTTGTACTTAAGGATGGAACGGTACTTCCAGCAGAGTTGTGTGTTATTGGCATTGGTGAGGCTTCACTTTGAGTTTCTTGTTAATTGCGAATATTTTAATATCAGTTTTTTATTTGTCTGTTTGAGTATTGACACATAAGAAATCAGCGTTCTTACATTTTCAAACAGTTTTCAGTTCATGTTTTACCAAACGGTGATACAGAAACCCTACAAAGATTGAATTACACATTAGGTAGCTGATAAATACTTATTTGATTTTATACGAATTTGCTGTTGCATTTCATGTTTTTCCGTATGACAATGTCTTCGGATGCTAAAATTTTATACACAAAGTTTAAGTTGTAATGTTTCCATACATTATCTTGCCTTTTCTTTGACGTCAGATGAAATGCCTGGCATGAAAAGCTTATACTGGACTTGCTAGACATTTTTTGTATAAGGCATAAGGGATAAGTAAAATGCATCTGGAGGCTGAGCAATTGTTGTTCCTGTGCGTTCAGGTGTAGTTCCGGAGACAGATTTCTTGAAAGGTTCAGGTCTTAATATGTCAGAACGAGGTTTTGTCATAGTCAACAAGGTAAGATTATATGCTTCACTGGATGTTGTAGCTACTACTGGTCTCATTCGATCCGTTACTTTTGCTTTCTTTGTATCCTGCGTCAGTTGACTTTTTTCGATGCTTATCAATTTTTTTAGTCCGCCCGAAAACGATAGTTTTCGGAAGGACTTATGTTTTAGCCCAGATGTTTTTTTTTTGCAACACAAGATCTCCGAGATGCGTGGGCCGACCGGCGTGAAATTTTGCACGATGGTCAGTAATAGGCACTATTTTATAATGCTGGTCCAAAATTTTGGGGAGCGCACCCCAAAAAAATTTCAGGGGCCAAAAACATGCAAACTTTGGCCCGATTTCGGACGACTTCGAAGTTCGGCGGCGAATATCTCCGAAACGGATGAAGATATTCAAAATCGGATTTTTATTCCGTCTACCGCGATTCCTCCTGCGTTAGGCGAAACAAGTCCAGTGAAGTTTGGTCCAGTGACCTTGGAGATCTCGATGTTGAATCGTACCCACCCAAAGTGCATTTTTCGGAAGACCATATTTCGGCCCCTAAGTGGTGCTGCGCCCCCAAATTTTTACACGCGCTAGAGAATCACCAATTCTTACTAGTGCACCCCCACCGGGGATGGCGGCCCCCTTACAACTTTTTTCAAAGGGGGGTCAAAAATTGCCTTAAAATGTAATAAATTAGCGCTTATAACTTTGGAGTTAGGGGGTGTAGTTCGACGAAACTTTGGCACTTGACGTGTCTCTATGTTGGGGTGTTAACGCAAGTACAAATTTTGGGGGCACTGCTCCCCTTAAAATTTGTGAGGGCAAAAAACGTTCAAAAATCGATGCGATTTACGACAACTTTCGAGTTTGAGCGCAAATATCTCTGGAACCGATGAAGATAACGACATAATCTAAACGGCGTTGACGAGAGCGATTTTTTCGGCGTTGAGCAAAAAAATTTTTGTGAAATTCCGTCCACTGCGAACCAAGTTATAAGTGCTAATGTTGACCTACCCTAAGTCGACAATGCGCGTTCGGCGTATGCCAATGCATTTGAGTTCGGGCCACGTGACTTTGATGCCGGGGAAATTCTCCCCCTTCCTCTTTACCCCTCTAATTTCCCCCAATCGGACTTAGGGCGCCGGGCGTACTCACGTTGGGCTTTGCCCCAAATTTCTAGTTAACTTTTTGTTTCACTTCTTTGAAGCTCCAGAAAACTGGCTATTTGTACCTGTGTGGAATTAGCAGCAGTATCACTGTCAGTTAATCCACAAGTTGATTTCTGTGCTGGTGTGCATAGGCTACAAAGCTGTTTACTGTTGATTCATTCAGTCAAACTGAACACATTTGTACACTGCCATAATGTTGTCCCCCTGTCTTCCGATAGGCAGCATTATGAGATTGATGACTGTCTGGAGGATAACAGGGAAGATTGTTAGAACTGTCATTACCTTTACATATGCGCATTTATAATTGACAGTTCTCACAGTTTTAGGCTTAGTTTCGATATTTTGCATTTTGTGTGTTTGGTTTTTACCAGCGATAGCAGAATGCTTTGTGTGTCTTAGCCATGGCCTGGGCATCTGTCTGTCTGTCGGTATTATCATGGCTTTTATTCCCATTTTTGCAGGAATACCACCATTATTGGGCGACTTCACTTTTTGACTTAGACTTTCGCTGAGACTTTCGCTGAGCCTAAAGTACCTACTTAGACCGAAGTTTGGACTCAGCGAAAAGTCTCAGTGATTCGCTGAGTCCATAAGTACCTACTTAGACCAAAGCTGAGCCGAACTAACCTGGCTAAAGTTGGTTCAATTTGCATGGAATAGATAGCTTTAGCCCTTAGAGCTTAACTTTCGCTGAGTCTGAATCCACTTCAACTTTTGACTTTAGCTGAGCGAAAACATGGCAACCATTTACAATTCTATGCGTTTGGATAGTTTAGTAAATTAAAGCCGTCTGGTACCAAAAATAAATGCCGTAATGAATATGCAATGACGTCAGATGTTACGTAATTACGTTATTTGTGTGCGCTGCGCAATTAAATAAGCAAGTCCAAGCGTAAATGGTTGATTAATTTCCTGTTAGGTTTACGTGTTTTTCCGCCATTTTTAATTGTTTGTCTAAGTCAGTAGACTTAGACCAAAGTTTAGTTGAACTGTGGTCTAAGTACAGACTTTAGCGCTTAGCTTTAGCTTTCGCTCAGCCAAAAGGCTCAGCGAAAGTCTAAGTCAAAAAGTGAAGTCACCCATTGTCGGTATTACCATCGTCCCCATTCCCCATGTCATTTTTTATTGATGGTTTTGAGTTTTGTGAAACTGACAGTCTCTCCACATGTATGTCTCTGTATCTCTCTGCCTATATGTGTTTCTGTTTATGAGTCTATGTGTCTGTCTGTTTGTGTACTTGTGTCTGGCTGGGTGTAGAATCTATGTGCTTGGGTCCGATGGCCCTGATGATGAGGATGTGGTAGTGATGCTGGCACGCCTAGAGACCATGCTCTACTTTGACCCATGTGACTCCGATTCCGATACTGTTAACATGTGTCGTCTTGGCTTCATGGTGCTGTACAAACTTGCTACACTTGTTCAGAACGTGAGTTTTCTGTTCGCTCGTTTATTATCACCTTTCACTCTTGTTGCTGGTTAGATCTAGTGTTTATGACATAGCGACCAAAAATGATGAGCTTTTGCAGCTATGTGACTTAAAACTCTTAAGAACTGCTTTTTTATGATCTTTGCAGTCACTTGTTGCTTTACCTTATTTTTGGGGTAACTATACGGACTGTTATACCTGCCCAATGCTTAGCCCATATCACTTCGGCTCATTGTGCATTCCAGATGTAACCAAGGTTATTATTGTAAACTTCTGTGAAGCCGTAGATGAACAGAGAAATAAACAGTTCGGTTACTCGGTTTTTTCTTTAACCAAATCAATCACAGGAACATCAACAGATTTTGATTACCGGTACAATTGTTCCCCTTGAGAAACAACCAGGAATCCATTCCTTGGTGTGACCCATAATACGATGTACACCTTTGCCACTCACTGTTGGAATCAGACGGTTAAGTTTAGAGCTCGAAACCACGTCCTTAAAGCCTTAACAGGTACAACATGAGGACGACAGAAGGAGACCGTTATTCTCACATATCAGGCTATTGGCAGATCTGTGACTGACTATGTCGCATAGTCAGCTGCACCAATATGCCCAGAATGAGGCTTTGCATATTGCAACAGGCTGTCACAAGATGGCACATTCAGGCCACTTACTCCAGGAGACTAAGATGCTTCCAGTCAAATCACATTCTGAATTACTGGCTAAACAATATCGGTTATCTTGTTTTCAGTCACACCATCCCGGCCACCATTTAACATCTCAGCCAGCCCCAGCTAGATATATGAAGGGCACGCTAAGTAAATTTGACAGGGACGTTGGACCACTTTGTGGTGGCGGCATCTCTGAAGTTGAGCAATACCGTTCTGCTTTACGCACTCTTCACAGCGAAGCAGTTGTAGATGCAAAGTCGAACTTTGTACCAAACAGAGTCCTTGGAACTACTCTGCCTGAATTATTATCATTTGAATGCTTCGTTCGCACTACTCTCGCCCAATTACGTTCGGGTCACTGCCAGCTTCTCAACTCTTACAAGGCCCGGATCACTGGAGGCGTGACAGATGTTTGTCCGGACTGTGGAGTGGCACCACACTCCGTTAAACATTTGTTCCAGTGCCCTGCCTGCCCAACACAACTGACAACTCGAGACGTATGGCCCAGATGCGGTGGCCGATTTTCTCAAGCTCGACGACAGTCTGACGAAAGAGGGAAGCTGTGGGCTACAACAACAGCAACAACAACAGCTGTGAAGTTGAAATCAACATCAAAGCCGAAGAGTAACCAGTACATTGGACTCATAAAGTGTACTGTATCTGTTTAAACAGAGCTGGTCTACGCTTTGTCAAATTTTAGAAATCATATGCATCTTTGGAGCACTAACACGTTGAGTTGGCTGATGATGGTGTTAGTTGGTGTATGGTGATACCTATTTTTGCTTTTGGTTGATGGATGGCTTAAAGACCGCAGATCGCCACTGATCAGCTTGGATCACAGAAAATGCACAAGTTAGTGACCCGGCAGATTGGTCTATGGTACAGAGATCACATCAGATAGGCTACTGTGGTGCTTGAGACTGACCTGTGGCACTTGTTGGTCTGCGGTGATCTGCAGTGTTTAAGCCGACCCTTGGCCGAAACTGTTTTGAAGACCCATGTTACGAACGAATTTCTGTCTGCCAGCTAAATCGAATTTATGTTTATCTTTGGAGGGGAATGCTATGGAAACGATAGTGTGTGAACAGTGAAGTCAAACGAATATGGATCTGAAATGTTCTTTGGTGTTTATTTTAATAAAAGACATAGTGTTCATTTACATTTGAAATGATAATGTGTACGGTTCTGTGTGTATAGGACTCTGTGGTTGATTCTTATGTTCCATCATCGTCATTTTCGTCGTTATCTGCGGTGAAAATCGAGGATCGGCATCAGACCAGCTCGACTTCCACCATCACCACCAGACCATGCACTAGAGCTAAACGTTCTGCCTGTGAGTATGTACACTGTGTTTTCTCCGGGTAGTGCAGAAGCAGACGTTACGTGAGGTGGTTGCCATTTCTTTCCTAGAGATCGATAGTTGTAACCATCACCAATACTTGTTACGCCTATCCACGTAAGGATAATGGCTATAAAGTATAATTTAATAGTTAAGGACTGTTTAAGTCTGGTTGGCATGGTATGGCCTGTGGGATCGTGTACTCGTGAATGATTGTTCGTCTCAGTGCTGGTTTGGCTCAATGTACAGGGTGCAGCAATAAAAAAAATCCCCAACATTTTCGAATGTAACTTGACCAAAAATTATTAGACATTAATAATCTGTGGTGGAATTATTACTGAAACAACTTGTCATCAAATCGCCACTCATTTTTTCACCTCCCCCTATGTCTTCTTCTGCAGTCTCAAGGGAAATCAGACCAAACGAAATTTATGTGTTGAAATAGACAAAAAAGTGAAAAAAAACATCCCCGACATTATGGATCAAAACTGACGACAAACTATCAGAATTTAATAATTTTTTGCACAAATATTTTTCATGCGGCTGGCT
>Ga0209671_1000438_pt1 | contig 27250 bp, 16 predicted proteins | sample WorMetHERISLAND2_2_FD_187401 | JGI IMG/M metagenome (GOLD analysis project Ga0209671, IMG submission 187401) | Marine gutless worms symbiont microbial communities from Max Planck institute for Marine Microbiology, Germany - Olavius geniculatus... | ecosystem: Host-associated > Annelida >...
ATGAAACCACCATTCGATGACATATAGTCTCATTAATAAGTGTGCCAAAAATTATTATAATCGGACATTCATTGTTCAAGTTATTGCAAAAAATGTAGTCACATGCTTTTTATTGAGACACAGTGTATTAATCACTAATAGGAAGTCGTACACTGGCTTTTGATTGCCACCGAGATCAATGATTTTGAATGACCTTGAACATCAAAATAGGGTTTTTAATGGATTTTTTGGCAATTTTGGGCTGCGACACAAGTCTATATCATTCACAAGGTGGCGCCATGGAACTGTCGTTATGCGATCCAGGTAGAGAATTTGGTATTTGTATATTAACTTAGCGTGAACATTCAGATTTTCAGCTAAACTACTGAATCGGAACTGCTATAGGCTTTCGCGCGTCTCGTGAGCATTAGCTCGGATTTCTTGTTGCTTTAGTTTTGCAAAAAAACTGATTTTTAGTACTATTTAAGTTTATCTACTCATCTGTGAAGTTGCATATCTCAGTTACGGGGCAACATGTCTATCTGTCTGTTTGTCTGTCTGTTAATCTGTTTCTCTATTTGTCTATCTGTTCATCCTTCTGTTTGTTTTTTGTGTGTCTCGTTGTCTCTGTATGTCTGCTGTTTATATTCACAGGTGATATTGCCTACACTGGCCAGTTTGAGAGTCGCTGTTTACAATGACAGTGGAACCACGCTACTTGGTCATCGCATACTGCCTGTTGACACACTAAGACCTGGTTAGTCAATGATTTGTCCTTTTGTCTATCTTTGTTGTTTCTTTGTCTGCCTGTTTTTATGTCCGTTAGTCTCTCTGTTCGTATGTCTGACTGCTTTCTCTGAATGTGCTAGACAGTGTTCTATGACTGGAATACCTGCCTTACAATGTCCTGCTTGTCTCTTGCGACACAAGTCTATATCATTCACAAGGTGGCGCCACGGAACTGATGGAATTTGTCTGTCACTGCCCCCAGCATTAGTCTTTCTGTATGTTTATCTGTCTGTCTCTGTCTCTGTCACTGCCATCGACTAACTGCTACAGCCCGCGCCTATGAGTCAAACTTCTGTTTTGACATATGGCGCACTGCAGATGCAGACTGCTTACTTACTTACTGTCTGTTAGCAATATTAACTTTGTTTTTGTCATTTACTGTTAAGTCATTTTATTTATTTATTGTTTATTACACGAGTGGGATCTTACCTATGTGTTCGTTTGTATGCAGGTTTGTTGTTCAATATGTGCTTTTAACTTGAGATAGACAATCAGGCAAGAACCAAAATGCAGCCTGTCGTGGTGGAATAACTGTACTGGTGTTTTAGTTATTTATTTACGTATTTACCTACTAATTCGGTTATTTTTTATTTGCCTTTATTGGAACGGTTTCAAAGTCGTTCAAAAGCAGGCAGTGGTGGTTGCCAAAGCATCAGCAAATCAATAAATTGAGTTTGTAAGTTGATGACTTTTTGTAGCTTTTTTTAATATTCTGCCGTTGTCAGGATATCGGCACATTGGCCTTCGAAATGAGTTCAACCAGCCGCAAGGTGTCGCCACTGTTTTTATACACATACAAGTCAAGGACTACATTATTGATGCTTTTGCTGGTATGTAGCAGTGGTGATAATAGAAGCAGTAGCAAGACTAGTTAGTGTCCACGATAATGGCAACAGTATTGTTTTTAGCGTCGTCAATATGTTTTTTATGTTAGTCCTTGTTGGTTTTTTCTCTGGCAACACATGATAATGCATGAACTGCTGCTCTTAGCTGCTCTTAGCATGATGAAGTGTTGCACTAACATGTACCTCGACTACCGTAAGAACCTTATTGAATTTCAGGGTCATAGTTCAAAAGTCATGCTCACTGGACTGGATTTCAAACACTGTACTGTTGCAAGGTAGGACAACATTGCTGCCCCTGCTAGCTGCTATAGCTAAGGCTGAAGCTATTGGCTGATGCTGACGTCATTGCTATAAATATTGCCACAGCAGCTGTCACAGACAGTTTCAGCCTTGCACAAGACTTGACAGTCTAGTTGAAAATCAGGACACATTAATTTGTCTGTTCCCATATTAAATATCTTTTAACAGCTGGACAAAATTTTCATGAATGTTGGCATTTTGGATGGAGTTCGTGATGCTGGACAGACAGCAAATGTCATTTTGGACGACGTATTTGTCAATCAATTGACCATCTGATTGACAGACTGATCGTCAGTGTGCTGTGATGTTAGAAATAGCGCAGGCGCTGTACAATCCAATCGCCTACCAGTCACAGATTGAACAGTTGGAACGTCGAACAAGACAACTGTCAGTGTTTGATGACGACATTGACCAGGAACAACTACAGGTTACTACTACTACTACTTGCACTATTACTACCACTGCCACAATTACTACTACTACTACTACTACTACTACTACTACTACTACTACTAGTGCTGCGTCGTGACATCTTTCATTGTTAGACAATATTGGTTTGTTTTTACTTTGAGTGCGATTTTATAATAAATATAAACATATATATATATTGACTGACAACAATTACAGGTTACTACTACTGTTCACACTACTACTGCTACTCACGTTACAACTACTATTACTACTGCTACTGCTCCTGCTGTTACTACTACATGACATTTCTCAGTGTTTAAAAATGAAATTGACCAACAACAACTACATGTTACTACTACTGCTGCTGACAATACTACTATTGACAGCGCATTCAGTGCACAAGATATTTCTCAAAATGAATAGTGTGCTATATAAATGTTCACTTATTATTATTACTGCTACTACTACTATTGCTACTGCTGCTGCTGCTGCTACTATTACTAGTACTACTACTACTGCATGACTGCTCTGTGTGTTTAACAACAATATCAACCAACAACTACAGGTTACTACTATGGTTGTTAAGCATGTACTTAAATTTAAGCATGGTTGGTGCAATGCAGCATAAAACTTTGAGTCTTATGGCCGGTAAGCCATGGCAGCAGTCACGCTCAGGAAGTCTGTCTGTTTGTCTGTTTGTTTGTCCCTCTGTCTGCCTATTTGGCTGTGTGTATGTCTTTATATCTGTCTGTCTGTCTATCTATAGTTGTCAGTAGAAGACAGTGAAACAATGAGTCTAATGGCAAGTAAGCTTTGGCAGCAGTCACGCTCAGGAAGTCTGGTACCGTCGTTCAAGCCATCTTCGTCTTCGTCGTCCAGTGTCAAAATGACACTCACGCAGCATTTTAGCGCCACCAGTATGCAGCTTTTTATTTGTTTCTATTCAATGTATTATTCGTTTACTCATAGCTAGAGTAGTAGTAGTAGTGAAGGACAATGTTTGTGGTGCTTTTGTCATGGCATTGCCACTGTGAGAGTTCACCCGATTCATTTAACGAGTGTAGCAAAAGCACTATGTGGCAGCTAACCTTTGGACCAAGCCAATAGCTTGAACCTCCGATCTGCCTAAACTGGCAGCTGCAGTTCTGTACTTACAGTCTTTGCTTGATGATTAATCAATGATTTATTTGTTCCATTCTTTCACTTGTTTGTTTTTTTTTGTTTGTTGATTTGTTCCTTCGTTTATTTTAATTATTACTTGAGATATCACCGTCTGTTTGTTTGAGACATTTGTAATTAGATCTTATGGGCCGTCCTGTGGGCCTTGTCGCTTTGGAAGGACTTTACGTTACGTGCCACGCTTTAAAATCGGTCAGTACCTTACTTTGCAGAGACAATAATTTTTGCAGCACTTTTTAGTGGCTTACGGTATATGTTTTTGAAGTTATTATTATGGGGGTGTGAGCTGCTATGTTGAACGCCGTGAGTCGAATAATTAAGTCATCAAGTCTTTGTCATAGCCCACGAGGGATGGCCAGGCTGAGTTGACGTTGATGCTGGTTATTATGTGCAGTGCGTAGTACGAGCGTGCCGTCAAGTCCTTGTCGCAGCACCAGCTCACTCGTGGATGATCTCACGTACCCTACAGCCACGAAGAGCATGAGACTTCAAGGTTTGTCCCATCTCACATCTACTCTGATACTGTATAAGACAAAGTTCCAGAAAAAATGGCACAAGCTTGCCGTATAATTAATTTTGAACTGTTTATTTTATTTGGGACTGTGATGTTTCGTCGAAATGAATCATCATCCAAAGGGTTGCGAATAACGGATTGTTTGAGTCGCAATGATGTGGTTGGGTTCTCTACAACAGCTGGCAAAAGTCAACGTTCAGCATCGGGTGGACTTCAAGATAGCCGCTCTGGTCCATTTTTCACTGTCCGGTATGGCTCCACCTTACCTGGCCGCCGACTGTCAGCTGGTCTCCGACGAAGGTCGTCGTCAGCTGTGTTCTGCCAACTTAAGGACCTGTGTCATCAGAAGGACCTGCAGCAGCTATGGAGATAGATGCTTTGCTGCTGCAGGTCCGAGGCTGTGGGTGGAACAGTCTGCCAGCTCATCCGAGACAGACTGACATTAACTTTGAACAGTTTAAACGGCAGTTAAAGATATTTTTGTTTGGGCGTTGAGAGCACGGCGCATTGTGGCTATTGTTAAATTGCGCTTTCTAAATAATTTTACTTACTTACTTACAATGTTGTCTCATTCGCAAACGACACGCTAAAGGTGACCAAAAACAGCTCATCTGGACTCATTCGGCATTTGACACAGTGAATCATGAGCTTCTAATCCAGTGACTGCAGCAAACCGTCAGCATTTGTGGAAGTGCTCTGGCGTGATTCGAGACTTACCTATCTGACAGAACGCACTTAGCATGACGTCTCAAGTCACACATATGTTGTGTTCTGTGCCTCAGGGCTCTGTTATGGGTTCATTGTTGTTCCTATTGTACACAGCAGACTTGGCCGAGCTCGCTGCGAGATTTGGTGTTACGTTACATGCTTACGCTCATGACAATCAGTTTAGTTATATCTCAGCTGTAAAACTAATGACGCAAATCTATCTGTTGCAGCTCTTGAGTGCTGTGTGACAGCAATCAGCCACTGGATGTCCGCCAACTGCCTCAAACTCAACATGGAGAAAACGGAGTGGTTGTGGACGGGCACTGGGAGCAACCTCGATTGACTGCCAGAGAGTGCACGGTGACTGACACTGGGAAACGACGTGGTCGACGTCGCTGATGCTGTGCGAGTTCTTGGAGTGGTCATCACGCCAGATCTGAGTCTGGACAAACATGTTACTGCCGTCAGCTCTAAGTGCTTTTTCCAGTTGCGTTAGCTGCACTGAGTTTGACGGTCACTCGATGTTGAGTTTGTGGGGATGCTAGTCCATGCATTTGTCGCTCACTAGTCGTATATAGACTATTGCAATGGTCTGTTGGCTGGTGCACCGAAAGTGGTGACTGACAAGCTGCAGCATGTAATGAACTCTGCAGCACATGTCGTCACGAACACACGGAAGTTTGACCACAGTCTGTATGTCGCATATCCGACATAATATACTACACCGGTTGGATGTACCAGAGCGTGTTGTGTTCAAGCTATGCTTGTTTGTTTACAAGTGTCGGCATGTATTGGGAGTTTGGGACCACCGTATCTGTCGGAGATGTGCCAGCCAATCTTGTCCTTGGCTGGCCATTGTCATCTGCGTTCAGCTCTTTGTGGACAACTTGCTGTTCCCTGCTACAGACTCACAACAGCTGGCAGAAGGGCATTTTCCTACGCTGGTCCATCAGCATGGAACGGTCTCCCGACGTACCTGAATGATCGCACACTTAATCTGTACTCTTTTAAACATTTGCTTAAATCATATCCATTTCAGATGTACTGATAATGCATTCAGCGCACTAGAGATTTCTTCGAAATGATAGTGCACTATATAAGTGTTCACTTATTATTATTATTGTTATTATTTGTCACTGGGACAATAAAAAATTGTGTGTATTTGATAAATATTCTTTGTCAGTTGGCCTGAAGTAGCTGCACATCAGCAGTGGCATTACCAAGTGGATTGCTGAATTCCAGGACATATGTCACGAACAGCATCATAGTTTCCGTTTTCAGCTCAGAGCAATCGACAAGTGGAAAATAGTGTTGTCAACTACAGCTTTTGCCATGTTCGATGAAAATGATTTGGTGAAATGTGGTTGTCTGACTTGTGCCACGTTTCAGATGCATCATCGTTGACAGAAATGCGGATGTCAGATTTGATGGAAATGAAAAGCTACACGAAGTTGATCACGAAGCAAACCAAGCAGCTTGAGACGCTGCGTCGAAAGCACGAAAAGGTTGGTTGATAGTCATTGCAATCACATTTTAGATTTTTCTGTTTGTCAGCAACAATTTTTGGTCATTAATGGCTTGATTTGCTGTTGGTCAGCAGTGGGCGTATTTTTGTATTTGTCTGTACGTCATTTTGTGTTTGCATGTCTGTTTCTACAGCTGTGGTTGTCAGTTTATTTCTATGTGTCTCTTTTGGCAGTTGTGTTTTTACAGTATCTGTTTTTTGTCTGTTCATTTTTCTCTCCGTATCTGTGTTTATTTGTCTTTGTGTTTGTCTGTGTCTGTGTATGTCTCACCATAATGAAAATTAGTGAAGATTATCTTACGTGACTGCTTGTGTCTTACAGACACTGTGTTTGAAGTAGAGCTGTCGAAGCATTAATTTTTTCAATACGTTAACGCACTGCGTTAATTTTTTAACGGATTAATTAACACGTTATTAACGCACCAGGCTCGTCGAGAGGGAGGGTATGGGGTAAGTTAACCTGGGCCCTGCAACGTTTGGGGGGACTCACCTGTAAAATATAGAAAGTTAGAAACGCATTTTTAAATGTATAATCAACAATAACTGATGTCATAACTAGCATAAAAATCTATTAGCCTGTCGTCGGAATAATTATTTATTTGCAGTAGTGATGAAATGGCAACTACAGTTTAATTACTTGAATTCATTCGATTGTCAAATAACTGCAGTTTAACGGAATTTTGGAACTTTTGTTTCACAGAATTTAGTAAATTAACATAAATTTACGTACGTGCATTAATTTTTTTAACGCGTGTTAATTTTTTTAGCGCGCGTTAATTTATTAACGCATTAACGCCTTAATTAATGCGTTAATTTGACACTCTAGTTTGAAGCTATGTCAGTTTCTTTTGGTTCAGTCAGCTCTAGAAGACATCTGCTGTGTTCATATATTTGTCTGTCTATCTCTGACTGTCTGCTTCTTTATTATATCTGTTTATATGTATGCCAGGTGCAGCGATCAAAGCTATCAATTAGTTCCTCTGGTTCAGTCAACTCTAAGAAGACATCATCATCAGTGGTTGGTCGTGCATCGCTGTCACTAAAACCTAAGAACCTGTTCACTCGCTACGTTGATATTCACAGCAACGACTCAGCCTCGAGCCAGTCTTCATATGCGTCTACCTCTCAGCATCTGGTCAGTGTGGACTTGTTTTGGCTGTGTAATGGTAAGGTGTTGGACTTGTGATTGAGAGGCTGTGGGTTTAACTCCCAGTCCGGTCACTATCAGGTGTTTAGCACTTGGATGGCTGACTGTCTGCAGACAAGTAAACCATGTCAGTATATAACCAGCACTAAGTTCATCCATTTGTGGTAGAGTACCGTCCTGTTTGGCTGAAGTTAAGGTGGGGCATGTTCACCGGTGTTGAGTGGCAGATAACACTGTGTGATTCCATATGGCAGGTGACACTCTGTAGCTCCGTGATGGGTTTCCCATAAAGAGCAATACACCACCTTTTGAGTAGAGATGTGATGAAGTGAAAAAATATTCGTATTTGTAGAATGCGAATATTAACTTTACTGTTCGTCGAATAACAAATGCGAATGCGAATTCTGCCTCAAGAAAACTTCTCTATACCAGTATTTGAATAAACCGAAACATCCAAATACAGTTGTTCAGCGTTCAGTCAGTCAAAATCAGCATCGGTATCTAAGGCAAAGTTCAGACAATCCAGTTCAATGAAGAGAATGAAACATCCAGAGTGCTGTGTTCTCTTCATTGTCGGTATTTCCTATGTAAAATTCAATAAAGTTCAATCCAGTTGAATGAAATGAAATATTTGTATTTGCCAGAAATGCTCCCAACTATTCGTCGAATATCGAATAGCTATAAAGTTGTCAAATGTTTGCATGTTGTCGAATGCGAATACGAACTTCTTCACATCCCTACTTTTAAGCCCGGTTTCCATCTAATGCAGAGCAAAGTACACAACAGACGCAGTGGAGCGTGATCTTTTTCGACATTGAATGCAATGGGAGAATGGACGCCGCTTCTGTCTTTGCATTTTGTTTGGTGTGCCGCTTGCATCAGCTGGTCAGTTATACACTGAGATGGTAAAAGGTAAAAAGGTAAAGGTTGTCAACTTGTATAGCGCATCGTCGCAAACACGCCTTTAATGCGCTTTTGCCACTAACCAGAGCCGCCTGCCGCACGGCCACCGTGTGCAGCCTGCAGACACAGGCTGGCGCAGCGGCCGGCTTGGCAACCCCAGTCAGCTGTACCAAGGTCCCCACCTTCTGTAACCCATGTAAATGAGTTACTGCTCATTTTAGCATCCCATTTTTCACTGTCCGGTATGGCTCCACCTTACCTGGCTGAGTCGACCTAGCTGGCAGGCTTCGCACCGAGATGGTTTACCTGCCTGCAGGCAGTCACCCATCGCAGTACTAACCGGGCCCGGCATAGAGTAACTTTGTTTCAGCCGAAACGCGTTACCAACTACGCCATGCCACCAGCTATGGTTTGCCTGTCTAAGTATTTGCCACTTGAAAGTGACTCGATTGGGAGTCAAACCCTGAACTGACCTCAACTAAAAAAACCTCGTCTTCGATTACAGTAAGTGTTTTTTGTTAGGACGCTGATCTGACGTCGCTGTGTCATCAGCATTATCGTGCTGAACTGGACATGCAGCTGTGCCATCAGTCCTCGCTGTCGGTCATGTTAGAGAGGCTTGCGGCCAGTCAACGAGACAACGTCACATCCACACTGGACAGCATACACGACCGCCAGGTTTGCCATCCTTGCATTTTCCCGAAATGCATGCACGGTGTACTTGGAGTCTTGCATATTTCTTAGAAGTGGTGTTACAACAACAGCGGATAGGAAACGCACTGTGTGCATTGTTGGTTTATGCTTGAGCCACTAAAACGTTAAAAAGTTAAAGTTTGTGTATAGCTTTTGGTGGGAAACACATCACAGCACTACGGAGCACGATTTGTCATGTGGGATCATTCACCACCCAACGCAGGTGAGTGCGTCTTGCCTTAACCCCAGCCAGACGTTGGTGGCGTAGCATAGTGGTTAGAACATCGGTCCTGGACGGTGGACTTTCCTTATCCTGCGCTAGACTGATGGATGGCTGCTTGACCACTTTGTGGGTATGGCGTCCGCTATCAGTCAACCAACAAGGCCAACTCAGCCTGCCATCCCTTTGGGGTCGGTTAAATGAGTAGTAACCCATTATATGGGTTACAGAAGGTGGGGACCTTTGTACAGCTGACTGGGCCACCTGGCCGGCTGGTGCGCCAGCCTGTGTTTGCAGGCTGCACGTGGCGGCTGTGCGATCGACGGCTCTGGTTAGTGACGAAAAGCGCATTAGAGGTGTATGTTGTACATGACGATGCGCTATACAAATTGACAACCTTTACCTTTACCTTCACAGGCCGGAACTCGACTTATTTACCCCATTTAGATGGAAGGCTGAGTTGGCCTTGGTGACTGAAATTGAAATTACTCTGACAATTGCAGCTGAAAAACTATAATTATTAGGAAACTTTAACCGCGTATTGAAACTAATATTATTCGACAACTGCAGTTAGAGCTGAAATTGAAATCCAAGCTTTGTAACTTAGACAAAATTAAATTAAGAATTATTTTTCTAATGACTGAAATATCGCTGCTGCAGGTGGAGCAGTTGAAGCGACAGATGGACAGCAGAAACAAGGATGAAATGAAGGAACTGGCTGCCAAATACAAAGACAAACGAGAACTGGCGCAGTATGTAAAAAAGCAAAGCCTTGTATTAATTATTTGTTGTATTTTTGCCAGAGTATGGCTGATTTTTAAAATACTTTTGCTGACGGACTCGGGAGAAAAGTTGACACAGAACTATGCTTAAACTTCCCACCACACCCACACAAGCTACACTTCTCTTGTAAAATATTATTTTTTTTAAAATGTGCTGAAAATTGAAATCTGATCATTGTTGTGTCCGACAATGATGACTTGAGGCTTCTTGTATTGATGTTCGAATCGTTTCTATTTATTGCTGCGTGATGTCTTGAATTATGATGACGTCATATCCAAAGCAGACTTATATGAATCAGTAAAAAATGTACATTTCGCACATGCATAGATTGTGAAAAAACATGTACTCCTATTGTGTGGCAGGTATGTCTAATATGTCAAAGCTCAAAACATTTTGATAGCCTTTCGTACGACATTTGTTCTCCCAAAATAGTGGTCTTGACTTCCAAAATTTGCAGCACAAGCATTTTGGGGCATTGCCTGAAGTTTACATTATTATCACAATCTCTGTATATAAGTAAGAAACTGCATTTTCATTTGAGGCCTTCAGGCGTGGTCAATATGGTCATCTACTTCTGGCAACAGCTGGTTTTTTGTCAAAGAAATGTTTGATATCATTTCATTTGATTCCATTTAGTTTAATTTAATTTGATAATGTGGTCAGGGTGCGACGTGAAGTATGGCAGAAGTTTATCAATGAAGCTGTCCAACAGAGACAACATGTACGTCATATATGTCTGCTATTTCATTATGGATTTTATTATTATTCTAGTATTGATCTGTGATTATTTTTTCTCTAACTGCTGCTCACATTTCTTCTCTCTCTCTTATAGTGAATTCGTCAGTCAAGACTTGTTGCTATGACACCGTCTACATACGTATGTTGTTGCTTCTAATAGCTCGAGGTTAAGAAACGTTTTTGAGCAAGCTGGTAGGTGGTAGGCGATGTCGCTTGCGACTGCTATGTACAATAGCTGAGCTGTAGACGGACGGACAGACAAGTGTACAGAGTTGGATATAGACGTGATTTGACTTTAATTGATTGATTGATTTTGTTAAAGCCCCCAGTACTTAATTTTCGGGAGCTAAAATATTAAGCTACAGAAATTTTGTCTGAAATGGTCACCATGCGGACTCAGAGATTGGGAACGTGTCAGCCAGACAAGCCGCGTTGCAGCATTGGGCAGCGACCGACAAACGCTGGAACAAGAACGTGGTTTCTCGTGGATCAGTCGTCACCTCTGTCCCAAACTCCTTTCCTTTGTTGACAACAGTCAAGACGTCACTGGCCACTGTCGCTCTATGACCACCGAACGTGAAATCATCCATGAAACCAAGTAGACCTACCAGCTCGAACTGCATGGACATTAACAACGGCTGTACTGTGAGGCAGAATAAAAGTTGGCCAAGTGGGTCGCCCTGTTGAACACCTTCCTCAGACGAGATTGAGTGACTGTCGAATTTCAGTGTGGTCGGCTTTCCGTAAGACAGAAAACAGAATTTGTACAACTCTGGCAATTCAGCGTCAACACTGCCTTCAGCATCACGTCTCGATGGACACTGTTGAAGGTGTTACTGAAATTCAGTTTTAGTGGAATTTCGTCTTCGTCCATTCTGGCCATAAACCTTCTGTTGGCGTGGACGGCAGCCTCACAGCCACCTGGTGTACCAACCCCTATTTGGAACGGTATTTATTTATTTATTAAAAGTCCCCAGTACTCAATGTTTATCTGTTTATTCATTCATTTATTCATTTTTTTGGCGCCTGACTTACTCATTTCAGTAAGGCTGAAATGTGAAATTGTAAATTATGTCTGTAATGGGTTTATTTTTTATTTATGTATTTTTACATCCATTCATTGATAGTGTTACTGCGTGCAGTTGAAGGATGTGTTAGAGCAACGTAAGTCAGAGCTAAACACCAGCTATGAGCATCTACTGCAGCACATTGCTGCCATCAGGAAACAGGTGCATTTATTTATTTATTTATTTTACGATTTATTACACAAGTTGAGTCATTCACAGTTAAAATATTAACGCATATGTTAATGCTGTTAACAACAAGAAAAGCCCAGCTAATGCAAAGGGGATGTGCGACAGTGGTGCATGTGTGAAGGCCTGGTGCGAACAAAATCTAATCTCACCAGTCCCAGCAACGATGTTTCATTTACATTCGCCAGAGGGAGGGACTGGTCTCGCTCAGCCATATTGGCTTAAAATTGCAAATTTTTCATACCCAACTGTCACTTAGCACCCTCGCTCGGGGTAACCCCTTTCAAATTAATGGAAAAGTTTTTGTGGATCCTGAAACTAGAGTCTTCCAGGCAGCCGACGGTGAAGATTTGGTGATCCTAACTTGCACCGTTTTTGACTGATGCACCCGTGTGACGGATGGACAGATGTATGGACAGACGGACAGAATTGCGATGGCTAAGATGCGCTATGGCAGTAGCTGCTGTCGTGCATAGAATTTAAGTCTTTGACAAGACTAGTTTTTAGCTTAGACTTGAATGTTCCTAGTGATTTGCTTGCTAACTGTTCTTGGCAGAAACTTCCATGTGGCCGGAATGAAACAATGGAAAGCATGCTTGGCAAATGCTGTGCTGGTGAATGGTTCTTTTGTTTTTTATATGAATTTGTTGACAGTGGTTGTGCAACATAGTGCAATAAACACTTTCAATCGGTTTGAACCAAGTTTAGTTTTTTTGCCTGTTTAAACCGGTTTAAAACTTCTTGAGTGGCAAAAACAGGTTTTTACCAGCAAAATTAGACTAAAACTTAGGCTTAGTCTCTCCCGTGCATCAAGTCATATTGGGCAGCAGCTTTCCGCCAAGATGATCTGTCAGACGCCAGTGTCTTCACCTCAACCTACGATATGTGGACCTGTCTTAAGTCTTCTTGGAATGTTTTTTCCACGTTTTTTTCAGACGACCTCTTTTGCATATTCTTCCGACTGGTGACCACTGCAGTGCTATGTTGGAGTGTCGGTGACTAGGAAGACGGAGAATGTGATCTGCCAGTCGAAACCTGCGTTCTGTTACTATGTCCTGTAGTCTTTTTGACCTAGCTCTCTTTAGGACTTCTCGTTTGTGATACGGTCCAGATGTGTGATGTGGAGCAACTTCCTTAGACATCACTGGTGGAAAACGTTAAGTTTTTGTGAAACTTTTACAGTCATTTTTCACATGTCGCAGGCCGAATTAGCAACAGACAGCACAGTAGCATTGTACAGCCAGATCTTCGTGCTGCTGTTGATTACTGATGATGCCCATTTTGCACAACTTTAATTTGATGTGCTGCTGGCTACAGGAAGAAGAGTCACTGGACAGATTGTATCACACTCGATGTGCTGCTATCAGCAACTCCCCTGTCATTACTACTACAACAACAACAACTACTACTACTACACCTGCATCCGCTACAATGATTGATGAGTTTATTGCTGTACCGGTCGCAGCCACAGCAGCAGCAACAGATGACGATAGTGGTGGCACACAGTATGAAATTACGCGTTTATAAAGATGTTCTATAAATAGTGATGGGACGCAAAAGTATTTTATAGTAAGTTGAAGATTAGATCTGAATGGTTAGTGCCGTGTGCTGGGCTTCATCTCAGAACTGATGAGCATTACCTGCCATATGTGATCACACATGACGTAGGTGAATGTGCCTCGACTCAAACTCAGCCAGTGGCATGGTTTATTGGTTAACACGTGTCTAGTTAACGTAGTTGCTCTATGCCAGGCTCGGTTAATACTTAGACGGGTGACTATTTGCAGACAGATCAGTCTACTTGGTATATAGCCAACTGCTTAGCTCAACTTAGCCTTTCATCCTTCTGGGGCAGATTAATTGAGTACTGGCCTGTCTGGCTGGAGATATGGTGGGGTGTGTTCACCTTTGTCAGGTGGCAGGTAACTCTGGGTGATTTCGTATGGCAGGTGACACACTGTAGCTGTGAGATAGGTTCCCATGAAGAGCTATATGTCTTTTACTTTTTGTATTGAGCATTTCTGCACTCTGGAGCATTAACTTGTTTGTCGAGTCGTTTTCTGTGCTGAAGAATAGTGCACTGTTCTGCTTCATAGAGCACTGTGTTAATACATTGAGTTATTGTGCTCTGCGGTGCTGCATTGCATTTGCATGCGTTCAGTGATCTGTTTATGGTCGAAGTAATCTTCCTGTTAAACGTCTTGCAATGGTGTGACTTTACGCTGTTGTTGGTGTGCTACTGAGGAGTAGGTTAATTCTTGAGGCACAGGCTTGTTACCATGCCTGGCATTAGATGGAGTTGATTGGCTGACTGGCTGATTGCTTCAGTGCGTTTTTTTATCCGACACAGTGCACACCAGCAAGTCCGCAACAAATGCAATGAATACAAGAAAAGTTATGCAACAAACGCAGCTGATGCAGTGGGGGAAACTACGTCAGTTGTGTTGCATCCATTACATACTTTGCATTGCGCTGGATGGAAACTCTGCTTTAATGTAACAGCCAAATTAAGATCAGCACTTTTATCGAATCAAACTAAATCAAAATAGAGTTTATTTAAACACCCAGATGAAGTACAGATTGAAATATAATGTATGTCATAGAATTTGAATTTAGCCACCGAAAATTTAGTGCATGCAAAAAAATATGTATTTAACAGTATACAGTGTGCACAGATAAAAAAATTCTTCATGAAAATTGCACTGTTATGTTTGAGTTGTTATAATTCTGGAATTAAATGGAATATTGTAATGGAATTTACTGCATCCGTGGCTTGAGGTCTGTTTTTCAAAAAGCAAATTTGTTTTAAAAAATGGCCACTACACTCAATATTGGACATACAGACTTATTTGTATGGGATTATTTCTATTGTTGCTACTTTTTTGTCACTACATTGTACAGTGCAATATGTACATCCGTACAGCAATTGGTATTAAAGGTGAGTTTTTAAACAGCAGTTAGTTAGTTCATCATGCCGTGCTTAGGTTATGTTATGTGTGAACAAACTGAACTGAACTATACTTGCGTTGTACACTACTCAGAATGAACTGAAATGATATTAAATGAACTGCCAGTTCGTCTGCAGTGGTGGGCAAATTTAAATCATGATTTGATTTAAATCGCGATTGAATCTTGTGTAGTGATTTGATTTGAACAACATTGATTTGATTTACAAAGCGTGTGATTTGATCTGGATTTGATTGGAAAATTTATGATTTGTTCAAAAATTTTTGATGTTATGTACAGTGTTATTGCCAGAGCCAGACGACATTCTTTGTATTGAAGAAAATTTGCGAAATGTCCGTGTCTGTGAAAGAGAACGAGGGACTAACTGTAGATTCTTTTACATCCGTCTGCACACACTGACGTATGCTGCAATTTTTGTGAGATTAGATTGTATAAATTGAACATTTTTTTTAAAAAGTGCAAGTTTTGACAGAAGTGATTTGTGATACGATTTGATATGGGTTTCAAATGTTTTGTGATTTAAGGATATGCTTTATGATTTGATTCACGGTTTGGGACATCGATCTAAATCATTTTTGGAAATGATTGGTGATCTAGACTTGTGATTTGATTTGTGAGTTGCCCGTCACTGTTTGTTAACTTTGGGCAGTCGGTGCAACGTGACTGACATGAACTGAAATGATATTAAATGATATTTAATTATATTTCAGTTCAGTTCCTTTGTGTTGCTTTGTATGCTCGTTAACAGTGTCATATTACTGGATGCTAACTGGTGTTTTTGTTATCTTGTTGTGTTCATTTCAACGCTTGACATCTGAAGTTTTTGCTAAGTTGAGAACTTGTTATCAATCTAGTCATCAGCTGTGTGATCTAAGCCCTATTTCCACTTGCTTCAGTTCGTTCTGGATTTGTCATACAACGAGCTGTACAAAAATTTACAGCAAGCTAGAAGTTGCTTGTGACAGTGCATACATTATGTCCCAAAATTAGCAGCCGTCTACAGATAAGTTAGTGTAAAATGGTTAATACCTGGCAGATTTTTACAAAACTCAAAACAGTCATTGAGACAATCATTCTGAACTTGTGCTCAAAGTGGCCACCTTTGGCCTTGATGCAAGCTCTTAGTCTACGGCAGGTATGCTGCTGCTTGATCCTTTTGTCAATAACAATGCATTGAACATACCTTAATTTTAACAAACTCTGACGTCATATTGACGTTACACTGAGCGCACATGGTAAAGTGCGTACGTCATAATGGGTTTGACTGTAACTAATGTTAAGATAGTGCAATGTACGATATTTCATTGAAATCCATGAACTACAAACTGAATTAGGCGTGTTTGAAGCGGGGGGCACTATTATTATTGTTATTATTAATTTTGGGACACGTTGTATTTCTGCCAAGTGAAGTAGTTTAAACATTTCTACAACTACAGTCTGCTTGTGATGTAATGACGTCATTGCTACTGTACCATCTTGCATGCTGGGTCATTGATGTGCACAGACACACACACACCCACACACTGTGATTACTTAATTACCAGTTCACTACGTTCGCTTTGATGGAGATATTTAAAAAAAATCTAAGTTCAATGCATAGCAAGTTGTACATTATACAACAAGTAAACCAACGTAGGGGCGTCACTGGCCCCCATCAAGAATCCAAGATTGGCAGAACCCTAGAAACTGAATCGATTCGGACTTGTCATTAGCCATATCACCCTTGCGCCTCTAAAGCATGCTTAGCAGTGATTTGCATTCACGGAAATGACTAAAATGTTGCCATGTTATGCGTTTTGATGGCACACAGTGTGGAGGTGCGTTTGTGGCTGGGCCTCTGCTTCGGACCTCCCTGGGGAAATTTGCAGCGTTTCCCCAGATCTCCTAGTTAGATTTGGGGAAGGAGTGAAGAAGGGAAGGGAAGGGAAAAAAGGAGGAGGGAAAAGAGGGGCTTTAGGAATACCCCCTCAAGACATATTCTTGACTACATCTATTCCAACCAAAATGGTTGAAGGCCTACGGCAAATCCACAATATCACAACATGTCATACAGCTTGTTCTATGACTTGTTGTCTAACAAATCCACTAAACGTCGAAGTAGTGGTGATTAAGCATTAACTGATATGGAGAGTACATTAGTTTGTCACACACAGCTTGTTAGGGCACTGTATGTTTATGCACTTCTGTACATGTGACGGCGGCTTGAAAAGCAATTTATTATTGTGCTTGTTTCGTGATTGAAACGTAATTAGTGATTGGTGCATTGTGCTTACTGAAAGCACTCGCGAGCGTGCACATCTCCGCCAAGTGAATGTTCTATGAAGTAGTAATTTAAGTGCGTTTTTGAAGTCTGTAGCTTCAACCGTTTTGTAGCTATTGGTGTTTAGAACCCATGACTTTTGGGGTTCTGTGGACCTGGCAATGCCCCCTTTCGACAAATTTTAAGGTGTCATGTCTGGACTGTTTCTGGCAACATTTGGGAACTACAATTAGAAGTTTGTAGTTTTGACAGTTTTGAGCTATTGGCATTTAACACTCAAACTAGTGTTACTGAAGCCAGTCAGCTGTGCACAGACAGACAGACAGACATCTTTTGAAAACATTGTCTCTGCCATTTACTCTGTTCACTTGGCGGAGATAATTAAAACGATTAGGAGTGTTTGTTATAGTACACTGTTATGGTTCAATGTTGCTAGTATAAGTGTTGTATTGTTTCTTGGTATGACAATTACGTGTATTTTTCCAGTTGCTGTTATGCGATGCAGGGGCCTAATTGTTATTAGTCAAACTTATGAAAACTTAGTAAAAAAAGTCAAACTTAGGGAGTGTGCAGTGCAACAGAATTGAATTGAACTGAACTGAGAAAAATACCCGAAAGTATTTAGGACTTTCCGTGAATTAGGCCTCTGATGTGTTTATTATGTGATTTTTTTTTGATTTTCTAGCTAAACAATCTTTCTGCTTGACAACATATTTTTACATTGTTACCTGGAAATTAAATTATATTTCAGATAGCCATTTTGCTTACAATAATCACATGCTTGATTATAACATGTAGCCTCTCTATTTTTACTGATCAACGTATATACGGCGATTTGCGTAGTATTTCTACTATTAGTTATTTTGGAGTAATTTTGAGGTATTTTGATACTGGGATTATGCTTAATGACTGAGGAATTATTATAGTATTTTTTGAGAATTCCATTTTGTGCTTGTGTGCATTCAAAACAGCTTAGTCTTAGCATTTTTACTGTCGGCTGATCTATATTTTTTTGTAAAATTTGGCAAATAATGATACTAACATATCGCCATCACGCCGCTCATGATGGTTATGCTTCAACAAATGTAACTAGTTATATTAAATATATTTTATGCTGACATTTAATTCAGTCTTGAACATTCTTCTGCAGTGACTTGTTTTTGCTGCTGTTGTCCACCCGTCCTCTAGGCCGCATTGTGCATTGTGCCTGTTGCCCGTCCGTTTGTCTGTCTGTCCTGTTGTGATATTTTCGCTCAGTGTGAACGTCTACATTCCCTCTAGAGATCATGTGCTAATTAAGGCATGCCTGCGGAGTGCGTCAGAAAATGATTTGCAGCAACACAGTGCTTTTGCTTCGTACTTAACATTGTGACAATGTTGCTGTATCGGATTTTTTAAAGATAAGATAAGATTAGATAAGAAAAAACGCCATATCTCTGGAACTATAATAGCGACGTGATTATCAGCACTGTTATTTTATGTCAAATTGGCAGTTTGTTTTTACGTTCACTTCAAAAAAATGCATTTCAGAGTCGTAATTTTTACGCGCAACAGCTGCTACTGCAAGTTAGGATCACCAAATCTTCATCGTCGGCTGCGCAGAAGACTCTGGTTTCAGGATCAGTAAAGCTTTTTCATAAATTCTAAAGGGGTCACCCTGAACGAGGGCGCTAAATGACAGGGGGTAGGGATATGCCGTTCGCAGAGCGAGAGGTGGCGCCCTTTGGTGAGTACAAGTAAAACACTATAGAAAATTTAGCCGCAGGTCATCTGGCGGCCTCTGGCGACTGATTTTGTTTTACTGTTTTTTCTTTGAAACTGTAGCCAAAAGCCGTACGGATGAGATCTACGGATGAAGACTACGGATCACTAGCATACGACGGTGCACCGCTGTTGCACGTTCCCCTTTGCGTTAGCAGGGCTTTCTTGATAATTAGACCACGTATTCTAGTAAGGTTTACCAGACGATTGGTGTGAAGTTTCTTCTACATTCCAGGTCAACTCAGCCTGGACATCCCTCCGTAGGTAAGCGCAGTGAGTATCAATGAAAGCTGGGACGTAAACAGGCTCACCGCTTGATACATTAGCCCCATATCCTTGGTCTTGCAGTGTAAACTGGTGTCCAGCTGAAGGCTAAGGAAACGGAGATAAGCACTGCCATTATTGGCCGTATGGCTCCCAAAGGACTTTATGTTCCTCTATATGCAGTGTGAATTTGGTAAAAGCGTGCCATAATTCCAGAGATATGGCAACTTTCCGAGCACAGGATTGCTGCTTTTAGTTTCACCTGCAGGCACCCACTTAATAATGACTGTTGTTATCCTAAAGTGATGTCATATTCTTGTACGTAGTATTTGGTCATTGGCGATCGATAATTATGTCGTTTGTTCCAGTAGTGTGAGGTTAGTTAGGGGGAGTGAACGCCAACTATTTTCTCGTTGTTCATGTGGAACACTGGAACTTAGTGTTGGATAATTTTTGCTTATGAATTTGTTTTTTCCTCCTCCATTTATAATTGTTTGTAGGTTATTTTTAGTAGCTTTTGTGGCCGGGAACGTCGCGCGTTTGCAATAATTTTTGATGTGTTGTGATATTTTATCATATATGTGCATGTGTTAGAGTTTTTTAGCAAAATGGTGCAAAACGTGCCAAAATTTTTGCAAAATTTTGCCTTCTGCCATTTCTAGGCGGGCCCTGGTTTTTTTTATGATCACAGTCTTCTGGTGCGACCGTGTTTTGTATAATGTTTGTAGAAATGTTTTGTCATGTGTTCAGTATTTTGCATGACAGTGTCTGTGTACAGTTTTGTATGTTAGTCTAGTTTTACACAGCCTGGCATATCCATATCATCCGTGACATTCTTTGCTCAGCGAATGGCTTCAGCATAAAAAGTAGCATCTCAGAACGTTTTGCTTCGACTTCCAGTTAACTAGAAGTAATCAAGGATCTCAAATCTTGCCCAGAACTATGCTGCCACCTGGTGAATACAATACAATTAAAATCTGAGTGATTTGTTGTCTAATTTTTGGTAAAATTTCACCAGAATTTGTTGATCATTTGCTGAGATACATTGCAAAAACTGTCATATTCTTTAAAAAATAAATGTACAAAACATCAGTTTATACGCTTGTTAACGGCAACACGCAACAACTGACATTTCGAAAACAGCAAAAATCAAAAAAAGATGATATCACTCACCATCACGTCGCCTAACTGTCAATGTGATGTTGAATAATATCAAATTTTTATGACTTTTGCTGTTTTCGAGGTGGTCAGTCATTGCGTGTCGCCGTTAAGCCCAAATTCCATTACACCGACTTTCACCGAAACTTCCCCGCAAGGAGAGTCGTGGACACAAATCGTGAAAGTCACGGACACAAACCATCTCGACATATCAAGATGTTTGCGACAAAGTCTGTGACAAGTCCGCGACAAACCCGTTTGTGTCGCTCTAATGGAATTTAGCTCGTTACAATGCACGGAGAAATTCGGCGACAAAGTCCGGGACAAGTTCGTGACAAAGCAGACTGTCACGAATATGTCGCGGACACAAGTCATGAAAGTCTGCGACGTGATTTGTGTCACGGACTTTCATGATTTGTGTCTGCAACAAGTCCACAACTTTGTCGGGAACTTGTCGTGGACTTTGTCACAAAGTTGGCGTAATGGAATTTGGGCTTTAAGAAGCGTATAAACTGATGTTTTGCTGTTTTATTACTAAAAATTATGTTTTATCGTAGGTGGTGAATAATAGTTTATCTGTTCTGCACGGCTATGAAGATGCAAAGCCTCAGATTTTGGGGTCACGACCTTGACCTTTTGGGGTCACGTGACGTCATCGGTCACGTGACCATTGGACTCGCCGTGGTCATTTTCCTGTTGGTGGTCAATGATGACCATGCGTCTATCTTGCACCGTTATGAAGTTATAAAGCCTCAAAGTTGCGTTCAGCCCATGTTAAGGGCCAAAAGTTTACTGCGCATGTCCGGTGTCACGTGACCTGTATGTGGGGTGTCAAAAGTGACTACATATTTGGAGTTTCCGATGCCATATTACTATACAACTTCTGTGGGGCTGCGATGACGATTAAGGGCCGTTTATAGGTGAGAATTTTACACAGGAGCGTTTTTGGCCGAAAATTTGAAGTCCGTTTTTGGGCCCAATTTTCGACTTTGGGGGATTTTTCTTTTTTAACTTTGAATTTTCTACCCCTAAAATGGCACACCGTTACGTGAGACCGCGTCGTTTGAGCTATTGCGCGTAAGAATCCGCCGACCGGTCTGACCTGTAGGTCGGCCATTGAAAAAGGTATATGGAAATTTTAAAAATGCCGTTATATTTCACCCCTTTGCAGAGAACCCCCAATGGACGGATTTGCATGAAGTTTTGCACAGGGGGTCGTCTCGCGGGCGTAATCACTTGTTTCAAATTTTGTGTCGATCGGTTGAGGGGTTTTGGATCTGCGTGGGGTCGAATTTTGCCATTCTCCCTTTACTTAGCCGGTCGCCATTAACACAGGGCTGCGCTACCGCGCGCCTGTGATGTGTTCGCGTTCTGCCGCGTCTAAACGTTATACTGTTCGCTGCAACTTTTTTTGTTGCGGCGAGTTTTACACTGTCGATTTTTTGGAGTCACAGTGTACAAATGTATATAAAGAAGAGCATTGTTAGTATTTTGTGAGTTTCTCACTTGTTCGTAGAATGCCGTTTTTTAAATTTTAGCTTCAAGTTAACATTCAGAGTTGAATCAGTTTAGGTCTTTTGGTGTCTATACAAATTTTATGTTTTTTATGTTTGAAGTTTTATTGTCATTTTAAAATGTTTTGAACGTCGGTCAATTCGGAAAAAAGGTTGACAAGACATTTTAGCTCTTTTGTTTATTATTTTTTTATTGAATTTAGGTTTTCGAGTGGATCTAGAGATGTTATATTCATTTTCATGTGTTACTTTTTGGTTTTCAGTGGTTTTTCTTCTGACTCCAGTTCGCAAAAGTCTGGGAAAATAGGTCAGTTATGCAGAAAAAAATGAAAGTCACTCAACAGTAAAAATGGCGCGACCAGAAGATTGGTGTATAGTACGTTTTTACTGGGTCCTAATATTGCATCTGGCCTTCTTTGTACACCAGAAAGACCTTAGGAAACCTAGCAACCCCAAAAAATTTATTGAAAAAAATTAGATTTTTTGCAGCCCTTTATGCTGGTGTTATTTGCATGACCTGGTAATAACTGTAGTGATAATAATGATGACGATAATGATGACAGACGTTTGATGTTCTGTGCCGTTGCGTTGTTGTTGCATGATGTGTATTATTGTTACGTCGTCAAGTAACTGACAGACTGTTACAGTTTCTCGTATCAGTCGTTGCTGTTTTAGTTTAATGTGTCAATGTATTTAGCTCACAGGCCACATGACGTGGTTTCTATATTATTTTAACGTATCTTAACTTCTGAAGGTTTTTTTGTGTACGTAAAAAAATTCTGCGCTTTCGGCTATCGTCTGTTCCCCGAGAACTTCTTTCCCTGAAATTATTGTCAGTTTCTCAAAAATACGCTATCTCCAATTGGAGAGACAGCTGAAAAATTTTCGACAGAGCAGATAATGGATGCTGAAAATTTTGATTTTTAAATTTTTTCTTAAAAATGGGGGAATTTCAAGCCCCAAATGTTGTTTTTGGGGGATAAAATTTTTGACAAGGAAAATTTTGGATGTTTTTTTCAATTTTGTCAGGGGTTTATCTCCCTGCCGTGATGCCACAGTGATTGTTGGGTGTTATGCCCAAATTACTTTCCATGGTGTAGCGTATGTCCAAATTTAGCAGCCACGACGTGCATACGCCAGATTTTGAAACACTAATGGGAGGGAGCTATAAATATCAGTGCGGTCTTTGTTTGCTTTCAAAGTTTTACCGAAACAAAACCGTTTGCATTTACCGGTTCTCTGTTATGCTGCAGTATCATTACTTTGGTTCCATTCTCACAGGTATTCTGTGTGTGACTGTTTTTATGAGCTGCTGTTTAATATTGCACAAAATGTCACGAAATAAGTTTAAATAATTATTCCCCAGGTGCCTACTGTTTTGCCAGACTGCAGTCGGAAGCACAGATGAATTTTTTTGGCTCAAGGAAGAAAAAACTTAGCTGTTTTTAAAAGTTCTTTTATTCAATTAAGCTTTGATTGATTAAAGTAGCTGTCATCAAAAAGCCAATTACTGTTTAGAGATTATGAGATTGTGCGTGATTATTAGGTCTGTAGTTTAATTGTTCTTTATGATCGGATCGAGTATCGATTATTGATCGTTGTTATAGATTTGTGATTGATACGCTATTTGCACGCACTGCGATCGCTGCACTGTCGAATAAAGTAAACATTATTCTGTACCGTTTTTTATTGTCTGAAGCAATTATTAGCGTATCTACGCATATTCCAGCTTTATTAAGTTTGCTGTCTGTTTTTATTTTAGTATAATCTGATTTTGCGTCCTACGGTGAGTGTCAATAGGGCAACTTTTTCTTCACCGTTAGTGCAGCCGCTTAGAAGGAATCTGCGATAAGTTTAGGCTGGGGCATTTGTTAAGTCCTGTTTAGTCGGATGTAAGATATCTCCAAATAAACTGGTTTTTGCATGTTTTGCTGCGAAGAAGTGCACTATTTTTGGTTTATAGACGTAAATCTTTGTTGTAGACATCTCATTTTTTCTGATGGCTGCAATGAACTTTATACGTCCAACGTTCTTGCCTCCTGTAATAAACTGTTTTAGATTAGATTGCACGGATTGGATTAGATTTCGTCTGTTGAATTTGGCTTTCTTGTGCCAGTTATCTGTGTGTTTTTAGAGAAGTGCGTTTGGGGTTTTTTGTTGGTTGCTTTGCTTGTCGACTGAGTTGTTCGCTTTCGCAGACGCAGCTTCCGATTAATTATAATTATTCTTTGTGCAATAAAATAAATATTTGGTCACTCTGCATCTTTGTCCGTGCAAAGCGCAAACTGGGCTTGCACATATTGGAGAGTGGAGCAGAATGTCGATGGATCGTTCAGTGATTAATTACGCCGATGCACTCCAAAAAGTACTTGGATGCAAGTCAAAATGTGAAATGTAAATTTATATAGCGCATTATCGTAAAAAAACATCTAATGCGCTGTACATTGCGCACTTTTAACAGACCTGACCCAATCCGACCAACCGGCTCATGGATTCGACCACAGAGAAGACAAGCACACGTTTCCGCTTCACTAAATGTGGCATTTTGGTCGGTTGATTCTCAGGAAAAGAACTAAATTGTTGCAATCAGATCTCGTTTGGTGCAGCTACACTGCGCCAAATTTGATATCGGCTGCGGCTCCGCTCCAGGCCCCGCTAGGGGGGAACTTACAGCGATGTCCAGACTTTCTAGCTGATTTAAGGGAGGGATGGGGAGGACGTTGAGAATAGAGCTGAGTGGAGACGGAGAACCCGTGTGGCTGACCCCGCACCCGTCTACAGCCTGAAAGAGACAGAGAGGGAGGAAAGAGGGAAGAAAAAGGGAGGAGTGCAGACAAGGGGGAAATTAGAGGTGCGAAAGGGGTGGGAAGGGGAGGGAAAGGGAGACGAGGCCCCTTGATGCACATTTCTGGCTAGAAAAATCGGGCGGGCCCCGCCCAACTGTCAGTCAATCAACTCGGTTTTGGCAGCGCCATCTCGCGAGACGCTATGCACTGGTGCTACCAAACCCAAGTCGAGTGGCAGCTGCACTGTACGTAGCCTCGTCCGGCATGCGACGTCGCACATTTGGGCACCGTATAAGTAAGAAAAAATCTGGATTTCTCTCAACCCGTGGATGGACCCGACCCATGCATGTCTGTTGGCCTATATTAGGCCTATGTTTTCAGTTCAGAACAGTCTCGACCGCGGCCGTATCAATCTACAGCCTCAAATATTGCATTCTTTCATTCGTGAAATGCAATTATCTCCAGCGCACCGCTCCATTGTTATCATTCGCCCGTCATCCGTTTGCATCACGTCCGCTTAGCCTGTATACGTACAATGTGCGGCAAAAAGCAGCCATAATTTTTTTGCTATTTTCTGAACAACCTCTTGGAACTCATAACTCGACATTTTACACAGGCCTACCAGTACTAATTAGCTGGTTGTATTCAAATGCCAGTTGGTCTCTTCATCCAGGTATAATACGGTAATAAGTGTGTAAAATTCTGCGTTAAAATTTTGAGAGGTTGCTGAGAAAAAACATCAACTTCAGGGGCTGTTTTACTTTACCGCACATGGTGGGCGTTCACCAACGGTGTAGCCAGAAATTTGTCTCGAGAGGGGGTGCAGCCCTGAGGCTTGAAAAGCTAACCGAAGGCCGAGAGCGGGGGGAGTGTGTTCTTGGGAAAGGGACAGCCAGCTTTCTTCCACTAGCTAGGGCATTGGAGAGCGCACCACAAATGCTTTTTGGACATATTAAGGCGCGTACAGAGCGACGTAACTGAAATGAACTGAATTGAACTGACGTGGTTTAGTTTTTGACGAACTGGCCAACGGGCGAGCAGGGCCACCGACGCCGTTAGACGGTGACAGCTGCAATGCATTAGGCCTACTGCTTGCCTGTTGGTCATTTTCGTCAAAAACTAAACAATTTCAGTTCAATTTAGTTACGTCGCTCTGTGTGCGCTTCTAGGAACGCATGAAGCAAGTCTAGTGGCTGAAAATGAGCAAAGCAGCACAACCAGCGCTGCTGAAAAAAACGCGATTAGGCCTATACCCGTCCCGGGCTAACCCTTCTGCGTACACGCTGTAGGCCAGTATTAACGCGTGTACAGAGCGATGTAACGAAACCAAACTGAACTGGCATGGTTTAGTTTACTGGCCAATGAGCATGTAATGCGTTACAGTAGGCACCGTCTTACGGCGTCCGTGTATACGTGACTGACTACGCGCACTTAGGCCTACGCGTTAAGGTCAGTTCGGCAAAAAACAAACCGTGTCAGTTCAGTTCAGTTCAGTTACGTCGCTCTGTACGCGCGTTTAGTCATGCGTGCAATCGCCGTTCATGTCCGTAAACTGCGGCTTTGTTAATTTATATAGAGAAGATCCGAACTGTAAAATGTTTTACAGAGTCACCGTAGGCAGTGCGCATGTCGTGGTGAAAAAAATGTTTTGAAACATGCATTATTACAGAAATATTTTATAGCGTAATACATGTTCTGCAAAACATTTTGGACGTGATCGAGCTTACGCGTAAAATCAAAACACAGCGCATTAGGCTTATTTTGCCAAACCCTTTGACACTGTTCTCTTCTGTTTAACGACGGTTACCTCAGTGCACTGCAGTTGCAGAGCTACTTGGTATTCGAGTGTGCGTGGCGCTGGCGTCTCGGTCCATTCATTTCATGCATAACAAACGTCAACTCGCATAACGAACGATGCTCGTCACTGTCATATGCCGTCCATGCGTGCACTGTTTGCGCCTTTTTCTTGCTCCTCGGTTTCCTCTTGAAGATTGTTTTTGGCGCACCGTGCCTCTCTCAATTTAATCGACAATTTTACTTCAAATAACTCACGATCGTCGACATTAATTAGGCCCTATTGTTTACATAAGAACGGTTTTTGTTTCATATTTTTTTTGTTTCGGTTTTCGTTACTTCTTGCTTTATTAGTTTTTCAATCTCAGGTTGCCTATTTATCTCTTTTTCAACCTGTCCATTGATTGATTTTTTTATTTGTTTAGTTGTTTAGTTTTTGCAAAAATTCTAGTCTTTGTTTTTTGACGTTCTTTGTTACTTCAATAGGTCTTATTTGACCGTCATTGACATAAGCTTAACGATTGCTCTTGCCGAGTAAAACGCTGAACGCTAACTTTGGTTGTTTACCGTCTACGCCTTTTCGTTTTCACGTTAACAGTCTGTATAATACGTGAAAACAAACAGATGGACAAACAGACGCTAGGACGGTCGCAAGACGCCGTGAACTATAGCAATCATAACGTATGCGCGTTTCATCGCCGTCCGGACGACATGTCATGTCATTGCCAGTACACGGTGTTTCATAAAAAGGACCCCTTT
>Ga0209671_1000439_pt1 | contig 27232 bp, 13 predicted proteins | sample WorMetHERISLAND2_2_FD_187401 | JGI IMG/M metagenome (GOLD analysis project Ga0209671, IMG submission 187401) | Marine gutless worms symbiont microbial communities from Max Planck institute for Marine Microbiology, Germany - Olavius geniculatus... | ecosystem: Host-associated > Annelida >...
GCCAAAAAATCGGTAGGCGGTCATGTTAAAAAATCTATAACTTCGTCGTTTTTCAACAGAATCACATTTTACTTGGCTGTTAGATGTAGAAGGTTTTGGTAAATAAAGCTGTAAAATTTCGTATTAAAATCCCAAACGGTTGCTGAGAAAACAGCAAAAAAATTTAGGGGTCCACTTTTTTCTGCCGCACCCTGTAGGCTTCTAATACGTAATTGAGCAGTTCTTTTTTATGTTGTCTTGCCTTCGTCCACGTAGTGCGTATTCAACAAATGATTTTGATAACACGCGTTTAAAGACCTTTGCTGCATCCGATTATTTGCATTTTTGCGAAAGAGAAGAGCGGTGTATTATTTTGAGGGATTAACACTTCTGATAGGCTTACTGATTACTGCTTACGTACAATGTGACCACAAATTCTAGAAATGCAGGCCTAAATTTTTTTCAGACAAACTTACATAGTTAAGCTTGGCTATCAGAATCTTATCGAAGCAGCGTTAACGAAACAACACATTCTGACGACGGAACAGCTTTAATTCCAATAAGGAAACGCTGTACGCGTGCAACGCAAGACCATTGCGTGAATTTTTACGCAAGTGATGTAAACGACACAAGAAAAATGTGCAGTTTAAAGCAACGACAACAGTGGACCCAAAAATATGCAACAGACGCAGCGGACGAAAACGACGAGAAACAAAACGGGAGCAACAATAGAAGCGGCTTCTCTCTGCATTGCGTTCGATGGAAACCAGGTTTAAGTCGTATACACTGTGTCTAAAAAACATTCCCGACATTTTAGACCTGTAGCTTGAAAAACAATTATCAGATTTTGATAATTTTTGGCGAAAATATTTCTGACACAACCTGCCATTTAATGACCATTTAATTTCTTATCTTACCCAACGTTTGTTTCTGCACTACCTGGGAAGAGCACAACCAGCGAAATATCACTTTTTTATCCAATGCGATGTGATTGCTTAATTAGCATAACATATAAAACATTTTGTTTACATTTCTGACACTGTGGCTGACATTTCATTCAGTTGTCCATTTTTCAACTGCCTGCAATAAAATTGCTTGAAGTGTTGGCCCACTATGCGAACACAGGTATGGAGACGCTTTCTCCATTCATTGACAGCAGGATCGATAATGTTCTGCTCCAGACCAATCCAGGCTCTACCAGTCGCTTCTTGACTTTGCAAACATTCTTGAACTTCATCTGATGGACATACTGCTGCAAGACCTGATGTTGGGGCCGACAAATTAGGATAAATGGAATTTATTGACGTTTTTTTTCATTCATTTAACACGTATTATGCTTGCTCTGTTTTCCCCAGGTAGTGCAAAAGCAAACGTTGGGTGAGGTGGAAACTGAAACATTTATTTAATAGCCAGTTGTGTCGGAAATATTTCTGCCAAATATTGTTAAAATTTGCTAATTTTTATTTAAGGCATGATTGATAATGTTGGGGATGTTTTTTTCAGGTTTGCTTATATTTTAACACATATTTAGCTTGATCTGATTTCCCTAGGTAGTGCGGAAGCATACATTGGGTGAGGTGGAAAACTGAACGGTTATTTGATGGCAAGTTGTGTCAGGAATATTTGTACCAAAAATTATTAAAATCTGGTAATTGTTTTTCAAGTTACGGTCGAAAATATCGGGGATACTTTTTTGAGACACAGTGTAGAACTGGAAGATAATCAGATCAGTGGTGATGCGAGTTTTACCTCCGCAGTTCGCACGCAGCCATCACGTCGCTGACCTAGCTCATCCCGATGTCATTGACGCAATCCGACTTTAATTGAATTTGCTGCATCGCTGAAACTCGCTTAATTGCTGTAACGATCAACGATTTCCAACAATTTTTACTCAGCTGGCGATGACGTCTCCGTTCTGTGTTCGTGAAAGAAAACTCACCAAGTACATGTGTAATGACGCCTTGTTTGAAAATGTTTGCGCAGTAAATAAAATTAAACAATTTTCTTTAGTTGTTGTTTGACTGCACATTGCGTAAGCTTAGCCTACTCTAATTCTGAGTTTTATCTGTATATTGCGCTTTGTTCTTGTTATTTGGTTCTGTGCATGATACTACTGTTTCAGCAGCTTTTATGGCTTCTTATATTTTATTTAGCGTTTTATTCAGCGTTTTATTTCAATTTTACTTTTGCTTTTGCTGTTTTGTGACGTAGAAGACAATACTGATTGGTGAGTATAATTATTTAGACGTTTGTTATTAATCGATCATGTCGTCTGAAGGCGATACGCTACATCGTGAACCAGATGGATCGATATCTGCTGGCACAGCGCGAGTACCGGACCGGCTGCATGGTACGCATCAAACACTTCATCGCGAAGATGTGCTGCATCGTCGGCGGCAAACTCTACGGCAACTATCTCATCTCCGGCTACATGGCCGTCAAACTCATGTACCTCGCCAACGCCGTCGGTCAACTGTTCCTGCTGGACGCCTTCCTCAAGATCGACTACCATCTGTACGGCGTCCACGTCGTCGAACAGCTGATTCGTGGTCAGGACTGGTCGCACTCGGAACGCTTTCCCCGCGTGACGCTCTGCGAGTTTGAGGTCCGGCACCAGTCCCGCGTACACCAGTACGTGGTGCAGTGCGCGCTCACGATCAACCTCTTCAACGAAAAGCTTTTCATCTTCGTCTGGTTTTGGTACGTCTTCCTAGCACTGATCACAACCGTCAACTCACTGCGCTGGTTGTTTCGCTCGCTCTACTGGCCCGGTCACGTGCAGTACTTGCGCAAGCAGCTGCGCGCGTTCGATGCCACCCAACGTGAAGCCGGCATACTGGCCAAGTTTGCCGAGAACTATCTGCGCCGTGACGGCATGTTTATTGTGCGACTGATCGGCATGAACATGGGCGAAGTGGCTGCCGGCGAGGTTATCTGCGGACTGTGGAACAACTACAGCATCGAACGACGCACGATCGCTGAGAAGTCGGGTCGGAAGGGCGTCGGTAAGAGTCGCAGTGGCATCGGCGGACAGCGCGTTGAAGTCGTCTAGCCGTTTGCTTGCTGGCTCGTCGTCTGCTCTGAACGTAGGCAGTTTCGTCATTTTTGTCACATGACTATAAACCTGCGGTAATTAGCGACCAACGACAGGCAGACGCATGCCCATACGTAGGCCTGCTAGTGGAGACTGATGGTCTGTTCAAAATCATTCCGGGTGAGAAGAGTGCAGGTGATTAATCCGTTTTGATCAGAATTAGCTAACTCTACTGACCCTAGCCGCAGTCGTAATAAACATGTGAAAACGCTTTTGTTGCTTTATTTTTGGATAAAAAGTGTCTTAAAGCTAAAAGGTAATGCGAAAGTTACGGCGATTTAACAAACGAAAAAACAACGCAAAAATGTCCGCATAGGCTTACTTACAAATATGGGACGACGACAAAAATTAAGAAAGATGTAGGGAACCTATCTTGAACGATTGAGTTTAGGCGTCAGATGAAACAGTTATATTTTTACTCAACGTTTGCATTGCACATGTTTTAAATTTTTTTAATTACAAAACTCGTTTTAACGTTTAAAAAAATTTCCCAACGTTTATTACATCTGCGACGTTGCCTATGATGTGAACTAATGCCTGAGCAACGAGGTCAGAGTGCTACGCTTCTAGCGTTCCAGAAGGTCCGGCCACACCTCCGGGCGGCTGACGTATCTCACCGCTGGTAGAACTGGTGGTAGCATTCGGACTGCAGAATCCGGACAAAGTTCTTATTCCGTCGGTTGATCGCAAAGCCTCAGCAGCGTGTATTTTGGATGTTGTCCGCTTGTTGTCGATTATTTACCCATGGTGACCGCCATAATTCCGTTGCTATGCAATGAGATCCGTAACGTGCTGCGAATGAAATATAGGTTAATGCAGATCGTACTGTGCAGTTGCGTGGGCAGTTTTATAACCGCGTCAACCAAGGACGCCTGTAGCTATATAGTCCGCGGTTGCGTGATGTAAAATTGTAAAAATTTTGCACACACGTTTATTTGAAATGTAAGCACGGCACGCGATACGATGTTTTAGAGTCATACATAAAAAATGTAAAAAAGTTGAAATGAAAAGTGATTCGTAGATACGGCAGGAAAGGCACGATAACGAAAATTTTTGGATGTAAGTCTTTATTTGACGGATCGCATTTTAGTGTGATTTTGCCTGCAAAAGTCGTCCGAAAGTAATACATTGTCTTTGGCGTGCGATCGGCGTATACGGTTGTACACAATGCAGGTTGTATACAGTCAATTCTCTGCCGAGGGTGTATTGATCTCATAGCGGTCTGCGTGCAAAATAACCGCAGAAGTTACGACATGATTTGGACAAAATTTTCAAAAAGCATGTTTCTGTAACATAAACAAATTGCGTATTTTGTGCTATTTTTCCGAATATGATGAAATTTTTGGAGTGGAGGATGTGACCGAAAGAGCAATCGGTTTTGTTGTTATGGCAATAATGATTTACAATCTAAAGCCGGGGCTTTTGAATCTACATCAGTCTTTGAAGTCTGGGTTGAATCCAAAAAAATTTAAAAGATATTTTTAATTTATTTTTTATTTTGTAGCCTACGAATATTTTTGGAGTGGTTGGGCATGGCCCAAATAATATCTGGATCATCCGGATGACGGTCCGTTTTTAAAGTTTTTGGATCTAGCAATCCTCGTGGTTTAATTTGTGTCGGCATGTTCGTTACAGCATACATGCATTTATATGAAAGACGTTTCGCTGTACCAGTTTGTGTTGTCACGGTGGCGGTATGCTCAGCATTTACGAGGTCCAAATTCTAACACAGTTAGTTTTTACCAATTCGCTACAGATCAGACGCATTTCGAAAGATCAAAATGCACCCCAACTTTTTTCGGCCTGGGGCATAGGGCAGATTACAATACATTGTACTCCCCACACACTAGTCATGGGGAATAGGCTTACCCCCTTCAGCTCTCAGTCCCTTGAGCTTGATGTCTTCGGTGCCTTCAACTACAGTAGCCCCACCACGTTTTCTACAAATTAAAAATTGTCAAGAATTTCCAAGTTATAGCGACATTCTTCAGACCGTTAAGAATTAAATCCGGCAGTCCTCGGCAGAGGATGTATTCTGTGGATAGAGTGTTTGCTAGTTGTACATAGGCCATTAGGCCCCAAGTGTGTTTTATGAATAAAGGGTTATAGACTAGTTGTCGTATATGGTGAATGCCATTGCAGTAGTCTTGCCTGTAACTTCAATTACATGCAAGTCGCAGTTCTTTGCGGGATTAGAAACGTTTCTAGACCGTGCTGTAGAAGTGTTTCCATTGCAGCGCATTTCCTAAAATAATTGGCCATAAACGAACATTCTGTAAGGTTTGACGAAAACACAGGACTTGGTTACATGTAAAATGTTGCACAATGTTTTATTCCACATGCAACATGCACGGTCTAAACATGTTAGCATCACGTGTTGTCCGTATAGCTTGTACGTCAACTTTTTACATTTGTCAGTAGTTATTTTTACTATGCAGATGATAAAACACGCCAAGAAAAGCTGCTAATCAATGGTAGCCTTGGAGCTACGCTTCTTTTAGCCCGCATTCCATTACGCCGAAGGGGAAGTTTTGGCGAAAGTTGAAGACGTCGATCACGAAAGTAGCAGACACAAACAATGAAACGGTAAACGGGGATGTCATAAGGAAGTTTCGAACTTTCATGCCATCTCGATATGTCGAGATGGTTGCGACAAAGTTCGTGACTAATCCGCGTCAAATCCGTTTGCGTCACTCTAGTGTATTTTAGTCCGTGACAAGACACGGAGAAAATCCGCGGGTGTAACGGAATTTGGGCTTTTTGCTGCTGCATAATCGCAGTAGGCATAAACAAGCGCTGCATGCATTTTTCGCGTGTGAATCGTTTGTGGGTGCTTGAGTATAGCTGACTATGTACAGGGGCGTCCATCCCCCCTCAGCACCAGGAAGCAACCTTCCCCTCAACTCGGATGCCCTCCCTCTCCCCCTACTTTTCCGTCCCTTTTCCGTTTTCTTCCATTTTCCTTCCCTTTTCTTTCTCTTTTCCTTTCTTTCTCTTCTGTTTTCCCCCTCCCGTTGTCCTCTTTTTCTTCTCCCTCCCTTTAGAAGTAGGACCCCTTAATCCAGCTAGGTGTTCTGGGAAGCGCTGTAAGCTTTCCTAGCAAGGTCTGGGGCAGAGCCCCAACCGAAATCGAATTTGGTGTATTTTAACGTTTAAAATATAACATTTGGTGGCAACAAATTTTAATTATTTTTCATATAATTAACTGACCAAATTTAGTGCAGTTTAAACCATATAGGGGCAAACGAGGGTGGCGTTGCACCAAAACTTTAAAATTAGGCTACTCCTATAGCCAAAAATTTTGCTCGGGGTTGACCTTTTTCCCCCTTTTTGGCTTTCCCCCTTTCCCTCCCTTTCTCTTTTTCCTTTCCTCTTGCTTTTTTCCCTCCCGTCTCCTTTTCTCCTTCCCCTCTTCTTCCTTGTGTTAAAAGCAGGACCCTTCAAATGCAGCTAGTGTCTGGGGAGCGATGTGAGCCCCAATTGAAATCGAACTTAGTGCATCTTTGCTTTAAAATATCACATATGGTGGCAACAATTTTAATTCTTTTGCTCAGAATCAAGTGACCAAATTTACTGTATGCAGTTAAAATAATAAAAGCAAACAAGAACGGTGAAGCAAATGTAAAAGCAGGCATAGGCTTACAAATAATCTGCGAGCGAAGCGAGCCGAATTTTTTTTGAACTGTTGTACGCTGAATTGTCACATTAAAATTAAAATTGCGTGGGGGCGGTTGAACCCGCTAACCCTTCCCCTTAAATGCAGCTTTGAAAGTGGAGGCTAAAAGTAATTTGCGAGCGAAGCGAGCAGAAAAAAATAGGCTGTTGTACGCAGAATTGTCGCATTCTGTGTTATGCGTTTCTAGGAAATTTGCTACCAAAAATATTCCCCCAGTTTTCAATTTTTTATTTCCCCCCAACTTTTTCCAGGAGGCATTTGCCTTCACCTGTCAATGGAGTGGACGCCCTTGACTATGTAAAGGTGTCTAGCGTCTACCGTCATTTTGTCTGAAGCAGGCCCGTCGAGAGCCACAGCGGGACCCTGAGAAACATTCTCGTGGACCCTCTAGAGAGAAAATTTTTGAATTTTTTTAAATGCTGCATTCTGGTGTACTTTATATTTTTGAGCGACGGCGGGGCCTCCCAAACGTCGCGGGGCCCGGGGTAACTTACCCCCCCACCTCCCGCTCTTGACGCGTGCCTGGTCTGAAGTTGTTCACCGGGACTGTCAGACTGTCTAATGCATAACGGTCGGTATCATAGATATATGCTAAAGAAAAATTTTAAAAAACGTCAAAAACGCGCTTTGGTAAAAAAATAGGAAACGTTTATAACCATTAAATAAACGACGTGGCCGGTTTTTTTGCCCGCGCCATACTATTTGCATGAGCAGGTTGTTTGTGTGGACTAAAATAATGCTGCTTCAGTTTTTTTTGTCGTATGTACTTAATTTTTTGTTATCTATGGATCTAAACGCACACAACCGGTTATTATTTTGTTTTAACACTTTAGTTTTGTAGGCTTAAGCTATTTATTAATATTTTAAATCATCTTTATTTTTACTTTAAGCTTTTAACTTTACGTTAAAACGTGTTTTGTATAAAAAAATAAGCGGACTAAAACGGCTTTCCTCAGGACAAAGTTTTATTGAAGGCTGCTACCACCTAAGTCTATATTTTCATGTTCGTCCCTGTTTAAATTTTTTTTTCTAACATCTTCAATTTTTAATTTTATAGGTATTATTGGGCTAATTTGTCTTTATATTGTGTTTTATATTTCAGCCACATTTAATTTATAGGCCTAAGTCAAAGGTGTCGTTCGTTTTGGTTTTTTTGGGTGTTAAGTTTCTTGCTTGCTCTAGTGACTTCGTTTTTGTGTTTTTTTTGGTGTTTTATGGGTTTAGTAAAGCACGCTTCATGTGCATTCTAATAAAATGATCGTCTTTATCTCTCAGCGCTGTCCCCTCTGCTACCAGGAGTATAGAGTCAAATTTTGTATTTGACCATACTGTACGAGTATCGCAATGTGCTTAAAGTTTACTTATTCTGTTTTCTGTTTACTTGTTTGTTTTAACACTTGAATTGCGGCCGAGTTTGCCAGAAATATCGAGGAAAAAGTTAGAAAACGTAGCATACTGGGTGGAGGAGGTTGACAATCTGGGCGTAGACAATAAACAATGCATCGTGGTGCAAAGCGTGCCACTGTATAGGCCTATGCACTGTGACTGTTCGTTCGTATTGTTAGTGTCGTAGCTTGTCGCAAAATATTCCTGCTGCTGCTGCAAGCTTCAATCTGTGTCCGGAAAAAGCGGCTGCGCTAAACAAAAATGCATAAGCATGCACAATATTCAACACAATTCAGTAACATTCATGCACAAAGCATCACCTAACACCGTCACTGTGAGTAAAATTTTAACTTACTGCGTTTTTCTATTGTAATATATTTGTATTGTAATACAATAATCTTTAATACCGTTAGCACTCGAAACGCAAAGCACTTGCCTGCAATGTCCGAAGCGACAATTTCCGATGATCTCTTCGTAAAGATTATTACTCTTCAACATTCACGGAGACGCAATAGGCCTAATTACTGTCGCAAAATTGTTGCAAATAAACGGCTGATAATTACAATAAGAAAAATAACGTGTATCACTTTTATTCATGAACTTATCCTGACAAATTTTGCCGGCTGTTTTTTTTTCAGACGCAGCGTTACTTAAGCATAAAAGAACTGGTCGATCGGTACGTCGCCGGTTGCAGGTGGCGTTCTCGCGGGTGTGGTTGTCAATATTATTGTTATGCGTTACGTGTGCTTGAAACTTTTTTTTAAATTTGCCGTGTTGCAGCTATTGTGAACGGAAACTTCACGTATAGGCTGCATGCTATCCTACGTGTCTGTATTAAAATGTTACAACGCAAAAGCTGTGAACAGCGTTAGTAAACTTTGTGATGTTGTTGGTGAATCTAATTGTTTGAAATGCTGTGATCATACGCAATGTAATGTATTGTTGACTTTAGCAGCTTGTAAATGGCATTAACTGTATAGTATTAATTGTATGTCGGTATGCGTTATGTATGCATTAATCTATATGCAATCGAGTTGCTTTGTCGCGTCTTGTGGAAATTGCAGCAACAAAACAATTACCAAGACATGTTAATTATTTGCGAATTGAGCATTACGTGTTTAGTCGCATCGTAGGCCTGAGTAATGATGTCACTTCGTTGAAATCCACACAAAAAATCCAATAACCTTGTTTTAGTTACAAATAACTAAATGCCTTTTGGCATAAGTAATAAATGTGTGAAATTTGGTTTCAAAATTTTCTGCGATCGCTAAGAAAATACTTTTAAAAATAGTGGCTATATGTATATTTCCAGCACACTGAAGGCCTACATCGTAAGTTTGTAACGTAAACTATTACCTCTGAAACTACCTCTAAATCAGTTATTTTAGTTTCTCTCATTTTGTAGGATTTTAATTTCTTAACTGGCATTTAAGCAGTTCCCAGATCAGACATGGAAAATGTCAACGCATAGAATCGAATATGTAACGAATGAACAAACTAAAATAAGACACAAAACCCAGCTGTCGCTAGCGTGGGCCGACCGTACTGTATCGCCTGTATCCGAAAGCCAGCGTCCGACTTCCGGTGGTGGAAAGAAAACATTGCCCAGAGTGACCACAGTTCCATACACGCTATGATGACGCTGCTATATCGAACGCTACAATCAATGCTACGATATGATACGGTAATTCGGCGCATGGGTGATGGTGGCAGGCAACAACTTTGCATTAAAAACTGCGGCCATTCTGCTGCAGACAGAAACACAGCTAATATTGACAGCCATATTAGAAATTCGTCATTGCCCTAACCAATTCGGTACCGTCATCGACCCCTGACGACGTACCGTTTTGTCACAATACATGCGATAACAGATAGACGAGAAACAAACGACACATCGTATTCAAATCTCGACCTAGCGGTCGGTTAAAAAACCATAAACTAGACCTTCTCACTAAATTAGGCGTCGCTAAACTTTAGGAACTGAAAATAAACAAATACAAAGTCGCTCATATTTAAACCTACAGCGTTAGGCTATGATACGAATAAGGCGTATATAATTTAATCTAATTTAATCTAAAACCATTTGACATAGCGCCAGCGCCGTTGTCACAGGCGTAAACCATATGGGTTAAGCGCTGAATCTGAGGCTGGAGATGGACCAAAAATTGCACATAAAATTGTCAGCATTAAACGCAGATTTCAGCAGTCTATACGTCTTGACCCCTGGGTTCAAGAAAATCTGCGCACGTGGGCGTCAAAGAGGGGTACCACCTAAAAGTAGTTATTTCACCGCTATTAGCTTGTCTAGCGAGAAAACTACTTTTAAATCAGTTATTTTAGTTTCCTATCATTTGTAACGTGACTATATAACGTCTACCTGAATGTCATGATATTTTATTATTGTGGTAATTCTTAGCTTTACACAATTAAAAAGATAAAGGTAAAGGTAAAGGTTGTAATTTGTATAGCGCATTGTCGCGTATACACACCTCTAATGCGCTTTTCGTCACTAACCAGAACCGCCGGTGGCACAGCCACCGCTGCAGCCTGCAGACACAGACTGGCGCAGCGGCCGGCCCGGCAACCCCAGTCAGCTGTACAAAGGTCCCCACCTTCCGTAACCATATAAATGGGTTACTACTCATTTAGCCTACCCCGGAGGGATGGCAGGCTGAGTTGGCGTTGTTGGTTGACTGATAGCGGACGCTTTACCCACAAAGTGGTCAAACAGCCATCCATCAGTCTAGCGCAGGATAGAGAAAGTTCGCCGACCAGGACCGACGTTCTAACCACTATGCTACGCCACCAACCACCAAGTTAAGGCTGTTGTTTATTTTGGTTTGTCATTCAACTGTTTAGGTCGGTGGTTGCGTTTTCTTGTGTTTTTTTGTTTTTTGTTTTATTAACACACGTCTGGTGCGTATTCTAAGTTCTAACACGTAGGTAATCTGAACAAAGCGCACATGATACACGACAGCGTCGGTGCTACCACCGGGGAATACTTGTAAGTGTAGAACGTGTAATAAAATTAAAATGGGTTTTAAAACGATACCTACATTTTTTCTCTTTTATACGGGGGACACCTTGAATATAGGAGGTCGAAACCCATACATGCAGTTAAAATGTAAAATTTTATGCTGCAAGTTTCTTACCGGTATGCAGGTTGTCCTGGTCTATCTCCAGTGATTTCGGCACAATCTATTGTTGAAATAGGTTTATGCGTCGTAGCTTGAAATCGCGAAAAATTACTAAAACCCGCTTTCTGAATTTCAAGGTCGTTTAAGGTTATCGAAAATTTCGTCAGTAGTGCTAATTATGATAAGCAGCAAGTCTCTGTCTATCGGCGACCGTCTTACGCCAAATTAGTGATAGTAGCAAAAATTGCGCAGGGATTCCACTTTGTATCGCTGTAAGATTTACGTCTACTTGTTATCTGCATAATTCCAGAAATTTAAAAAAAACAACACGTTCACCTACTATGGAGGCGTCCGCGTGTGTCCGTTGCTAAGCAGATTTTTCTGACTACTGGTAGCTAGAAGTAACCCAATGAACCAAATAAATGGTACCCAAGTCTGAGATCCCGTACATAAAAATTCTTAAAACTAGGGGATTAAAACTTAAACTACTAAACTTTACATGAGATAGGCCTAGAGCAACTTATAGATAAAAATCACCCATTTTTCTTAGCCCCTTCTCATTCAGCGCCCTAGATCAAAGTGACCTCGTTCGAATTTCTGGAAAATCTTTACGAATCCTAAAACTGAGTCTTTGTTCTAGCCCACAGTGAAGATTTTGTGATCCTAGCTTGTGTCGTTTTGACACAACACCGCAGTGTGACAGGCAGACAAACAAATAGACCGACGGACGCCTCTACGATAGATAAGTCGCACTATAGCATTATATAGGCCTACTGTCGCGCGTAATTACTATGTATACGCAACTGTTGAAGCAGCGCCTTGTAAGTTCTTTCATTGACTTACACGGCGTAGCAGTGATATTGCTACGCGGTTCGACGTTGGACGATAAAAGGATCAAAGTGCTGGGTACAGGTCAGTAACATAGAGCTGGCGAGATGTAGGAAGGGCATAAAAACACCGACGAACGGCGATATCAAGCAGGGTGAAATTTATCTCTACACGATACGCAGGTACATCTACACTGTGTCCACAAAAAGTGCCCCCTCTTAAACATTTTGCAATAACAATTTTGCAACAAACCTGCACCGATTTAAATAAAATTTTACACATATGAATCGACATTCAATTTGTACACTACATTAAAGTTGCACAAAAGTCTATTTTTTGCAGACGTATCAAATTTTAAATAATATGACGTCGATCACTGCCGGTTTTGCAATCTGCGGATCCAGTCGTATTGATCTTGCATAGCAAAACGTTTCACAGAAGTAAGAAACCGGTTTTTTTTTAAAAATTTAGATATTAATTTTAGCACCGTATGCTTTTTTAATTTTGAGTATTTTGATTAAAATTTGATCTGGTCTTGACAACATTTTGTTTGCTTATCAACAAGAAATGACGTTACACTTACAGATGACTTCAGCCAATAAAAAAGTAAGTCGTGTTGAAAATGCTGATCTGCGAAATCACTTTGAAAAAATGAAAATTTGTTAAACGAAACGACTGATTCCCATTATATATGAAAAAATTCATTGAAATCAGTGCAGGTTTCCACTTGTTATTGCAACATGTTCGGGAGCCACTTTTTGTGGATACAGTGTATTACTTGAGTGCATCAGCCAGCCAAGCTATTGACTCATGCCACAGCATAATGCACTCGGCGTGGACGGGATGACCGCTGCGGTGTGGTTAATGAACCGAACTTGCAGTAAGATTAAATTCACCCGCAAACGACGACTTAGCATTAACACAGCCTACCTACACTGTACACTTACGTAGCTTACGCTTGTTGACCCCTGGCTGCACGCGTAATCACAGTGCTGTTGCTCCTGCTATTAGCCCGATCACCCGCAGTCAGTCATCGAGTACATTGCATTTCCAGTGCCCTTATTAAATGGATTTGCCTGCAGTGTTTTTAACAAAGACTTAGTAGGGCCTACTCAAGGGAAAGGTCGTCAAGGTGCATGAGGATTTAGCCGTCGCGGAAAACTGATAAATCGACATCGGGCCTAAAAAGCCCCAATTTTTCGACTGAAGATACAAAGAATTGGTAAAAACAGAAAGGGAAAAAATGTTAATTTAATTGTGACAGCTCAACTGGGAACGAACATAAGCTTATCCAGTCAGTTTTTATGGCCAGAGTACCTCTACTCTCTCTACCTGCACGGACTGTAACACATGATACGCATTCTACAAAGATATGAGTAAGACACTGTAAAGATCATTAACAGTATGTTTCAGAAATATTACCTGGCGCTTACAGCTAATTGGAACTTAGACTACTACTAAAAGCAACCGCAAAGCAACAATCGCAGCAACTTGCTAACTGCGGTCGCTAAAATATGCCTAGTTGGTCCAAGTTTGACGAATTTTGTTACATGAATCGAGTTCTGTGTCGCCTTGCAATAATTCTTATTTCCAGAAAACATAACATAGCAGAGCTATGGGTGGCGCGGTTTCTTATAGTCATAATGAAGTAACGTGAAACAATAATTAGACTGCAAAGCTGCTTTGCCGACTTCTTGAGAATACTTAGGCCTATCCGAGCGTCGAACTACGAGTGTTCTGGCCCGCTGCGGTTCGTTGCGTGACTAAAGCGATAAAATAAGCGCGTGGCGCATACCACACACGGAGACACATCAGAGCAGAAAAAGACTAAACAATGCGATCGTATTCGTTGGAATCAGATAGCCGCAAACAGTGGCGATACTCTATACTCAACTATTTATTATCTATTTTTATAGCCAAGTCGTTCACTGAAGAATTGCAGGAAAGTCACACGTCACCGCAGGGGAGACATCGCGAGACTTGTTTTAATATGCGAGTATCTGCTTACTAAAATTATATGATCTGTAGGCATATCTGTCACATTTGTGACATTTTATAGTTTTGTTTGTCATCGTGACGAAATTTAATGCCACGTAACCAGTGAAATAACGGTGACAAGCGGAAAAATTCATCAAGTAGGCCTATAACGGCACAAAAACAGCAAAAACAGTCAATACAACACTGACTTAACTTTGACGTGAAGCACACCTAATCAGCACTAAAAGACTTTTCGTTACGAAAATGTCAGCTAAACAGCGTCAAATAGCATTACGCTAAACATCTCCATCATACTTGCAAGAGCCTGAATTCAATAAAAATACTGAATAAGCTTCTGACACTGACGTTGTCACTGCTGGTGTGGGCGCCTCCTAAGTTTTGACTGGCTTTCTGCTCGTCCTCGCTGCTGCTGCTGCTGCCTCTCTAATGTATATCGTCGCCGGAAAGGTTACTGATTTTTTGACCCAGATTAGTAATGAACTCGAGTGCTATAGTATTGAGAGGCCCCAGGTTTTCCACCGCAATAAGTTCGAAGACGTAGGCCGCCGTGAAATCAGCATACTTATCAGACTTTCTGGTAACTGCATGATCAGCCATCATTTCCCAGTGGCGGCAATATCTCCATAAAATGCAGCCAATGTGATGGCAACGATGACGTCCCAGACCAGGGGTTTCCCGTTTTGCCATGAAATTAAAGTCAGCTCATCTGGCCGCTTGCCGTTCTACCTGTTTAAGCCCGATGACTCCTTGATGGCGGGTACTCCAAACGTGTTGAGGGCTTGCCAGATGACGTCGTTGAGCATTTGGTGTCTTGCTATCTTACCAGGTGTTTTCTTGCAGACCATGGCGTGACGGAATCTGTGGGAGACGCAGTGCAGGTCGAGTCCCAGTCGCATGCCAACCACCACCCGCACTGCTTCGTCCTCCAACTTCAGTCCACAGTTGGCGATCGGGATGCCAGCAACCAGTCACCACTATGTGGCGCCCTTGAAGCCAGGTACCGTGCCGTCTGCTACGGCTCGACCATAGATGCTTCGATGACTGAACAGTCGTCTTATGGGCTAGGTTGGTCCCAGAAAGGCTGTCTGTTTAGCAATGGATCCGGAGGCATACCAAGCGAATGGAAGCGATGTAGACCTAGACCAGTCTGTGAGGTAAAAGTCGAGAAATGAATCGCCCGGACAGGTGCGCGAGGATTATGGAGGATAGGATTTGTTATTATTAGCAGTCAAACGTTGACGTTATCGCAACTGTGCCGCTCTCTTCATGACTTCTGCTAAATTAATACCGCGGTATACCGGTATATCGTGTGCCGGCCGGTATTTTAACACTGCACGTCAGGTGTTTTATGATTTCGTGTTTCTCCGTACTTACTTACTGCTGGTGGTTAACATTTCCATTTACATGCCCCGCAGAGTGAATAGCGCGCCGCGTCGCTTAATACCGTTACACGTAAGTGCGAGTTGAACTTCAGAGTTTAATGTGCGCCGTTCGGCCGCAGTCTCTGTACGGTGGTGGCCAGACTGCACTAAGCGTGAGTACAGGTCGACGGGTGCATAAACCGCTATATATACAGACCCGCTCTGACACAATTTACTTACTGCTGTCTGAGTCTAGAGTAACTGTATCTCGACACGTTCCTACTATAAATCTAAGCCGAGCTGCATTGTGACGATGGCTAACGAGCATCTTGACAACGTTACCGAGATTCGTCTGCCCGCCAAGTTCTTCAAGCGTTCAGTCGGAGTTGCTTTCGACGTCGGTAAGTCTTATTACGAAACTTCAGACTACGAGAATCGGTGATCACTAAACTGTTTATCGAAGCTAATCGTGATGGAGTAACCTACTTTTAAAACTTTTATGCGTCTTTTTTCACGATAAAGGTAGGCCTAGTATACAGGCAGAGAAAAAAATCAACTAATGCAGCATAATTATTAGGGTCAGCGTTGTACTATGACTACACTCAATCTGCTTACTACCATGCTGCCACAAATTCGCCAATTTGTTACCGCAGAAATTGATTTCTTAAGCGCAAAAATATACTTTCTGAACCGTTTGCATGTCTTATCAACCGAAAACAATAAAGTGTATTTTTAGACATGGCCACATTTGTATTGTAAAATAAAACATTTGCAAAAATGTTCGAAAAACGTAGGTTTAACATCACATTTTTGCAAATGTTTCGTGATTTAGGTGTGACAACGGAGTCAGGGCGCAGGAGCACGCGTCGTATATATAGGCCTAGGCCTACCATTTACACTATTATACTTACTTATTTGCTTACAAATCAATCACACCTTTTCATATCTTATTTCATATTTCATGAGCTTTATATCAATCACAATAGAATATATTAAGACTGAGTGTTTAACGGTGGCTGACGATGCTGTTCTCTGGTGATGTGTCTGCAGGCGGTTCGCGGTGTAAAGTAGCGTTCAGGAAACGAGCTGAACAGAAAACCTCAGACGATGATGTAAGTTGATAAAAAGTCTTCGTGCTGATTTATACGTTTGCATTATCCCGTTTTATACAGCAAAATGTGTATGTTAGTATTTCAAAATGCAATAAAATTGCCGGTGGTTGTCTGGACCCGCTATGGGAGCTTAAACCGCTCTTCGATGATTAAAGGGAAAAAATAAATAAAGAAGGGGCGGAAAGGGAGAAAGTGGAAAAAGGGGATGTAAAAAGTGGTGGTAGAAAAATATATCGCACTGTTAAATGTTGCGTACACTGGGTACGCCACTCTAAGCACATAACATTTACGGCATATATTAAAATCAAATCGTATGATCACTTATGGTGTTATAGGACAGTTCGCAAGTTGTAAAAAAAAATCTTAGAACGTCTTAACTCTTGTTTCTTAAGACATATTTATTAGAAAGAAATCTTATGACAGTATTCGGGTGTGAATCGGGCGCTGGCAGGTGAGCGTTGTGTTGGCGGGTTTTTCGCGTCACCGTTTAGCGGACGCGCTGGAGTTCGTGAAGCAGAACGCCGACTATTCACCGCAGTCATCTGAGAGTGATGATGAGAACGGGCGTCAGCGTCAGCTGCACATCACCGGAGTCTTCTACTCGCGCAGCTTCGCTTCTACCGTCGAGACACAACTCAATCTCAGGTCCGATCACATCAATATAGGCCTATAGGCCTACGCTGCACGGCTGCAGATTTGGCATGAATCCCTCTCTTTTCATTGCGCTCTCTCCTCTCGTCCCAAAATTCATTTTCTTCCTCCCCTCTTGTATTTTTTCTCATTTTTTCCAGTGAAACGTATCTGGCGGATAGCCACATGTCTGACATGACTTGCGCATGCGTTAGTGCTTTAGAGACATGACCGCAATTGGTGCGCGGGACACCAATAACTTTGTCCCGCAAAGTGGAGGAATGGTGACTTCTTATACTGCCCCATTTTATGGTCAGAAAAACAAGAGCTTAAGACGCTCTTCGACCCTGACACTAGCTGTAATCACAAACGCGTCCACCAAAGAGATCAGTTGCCCTCTCCCAAGCCTCACTTGCGTCGCCGCGCGCCGCCCCTCCGTTGACGCCCGTTCCTCCAGCCTATAGCCTAGATCGACTTGATGCTACCGGTCTGACTTTTCGTATAAGCGAATAGGCCTACAACACTTTACGACCTCTGCTTTTCCTTTCTTTTTTCTCTCCTTTTCTCATCCTTAGGCCCAACCCCGCATGATACCCCTCTTTCGGCGCCCCAGTCTTCGCACACGACTTATTCGCCACTCCGTAGTTAATATCTGTATCCGCCACTGGCCCGCTGAAGGTAAGAGGTTGAGTTGACCTGAGTAAATAAGTAAGTAAGTAAGTGCATATTTAAAGTGCACAATGTCAGCCAGTGGCCGAATTTGTAGGTTAGTAGGTTAGCAACTTAAGACGGCCGCGGTGAGATTCGAGCTTCCAGGACCAAATTTCTTATCCGGTTAATTCACCCGCACCAAACTGCTAGGTTAAGGGTCAGGGTTAGAGTTAGTGTTAGGGTCAGGTTTAGGCTTATGGGTAACGTTAGCGTTAACTATGATAATTCGGGTGCGGGTGACTTAGCGGACAAATACCGCTTCCTGCAATTAGACCATCATCCCTTGTAGCTAGCTTATACTTATGATGAGTAAGATCATGGAGTATCGCTATGTTTGGTGTGTGACTGTAGCGCCGGCAGCGCGGTGTATGTCGATGAGTTCGCGATGGAGAAGAACGCCATCAACATTCTGCTGCAGAACATCAACGACAATGATGTCTTCTACCCGCAACCGGCCACCGTCAGTTTTCCATTCTATATATCTACGTGACATTTATTTATTTAATTAATAAAGTACACTGCAGCACACACATATCCTCGCAGCTGGATATTAGGCCTAGCTATTCAGCGTTAACGTTTTAGCTTGGTGGTTAGGACATCAGATTTGCGATCAAGAGCTCGCGAGTTCGACTCTAGGCCGGTAATCCGCCAGGTAGCAACTCTAGGCAAGTTGTTCACACACATGCGGCGCTGCCACTAAACAGTGCGATTTGGTGCTGGCCAAAAGAAGGAAAAGATGCTGATGCTATGTGACTGGGCAGGTAAATCGCAGGCGGTCCTGATGAAAACTGAAAAGTACTACCGCTCGGTTTATTCACGACTATACGTCACCTGCGGGCCGATTGCCTAGAGACCGGAATCAGCTGTGATTATAGGTACCTACTCGAAATGTCAGTTTTATTCCTTTTTATAAAATCCCCAAAAATGGGAGATTTCCAGCCCCAACTTTTTATGAAAAGAAAGTGTTCCGACAAGAGGAAAATTTTTAACAAGTTTTTTTTTTTTGGGGGGGGGTGCCAATTGCAATTGCCACTTGTTTTCGCCCCGTGCCACAAAGCAACTGGCTAATGCTGCTGATGATGTTGTGGAATGTAGCCGTGGACGGTGCCTGAAGACGGTGTGGAAAAGACGTCAAAGTCTGATGACGACACTCAGCCTTCAATTAACGGCAAGGCTTTGACCACCAGTCGTCACACTGAGCCGCCATACTTGATCCTCTCATACGGATCAGCCACCGGCATCACTCTGGTACGACCTTGCCTTTTATGTACCGCTAGTATTTATAATTCGCTGCTATATCGTCTGTTTACATTTGTTTGATGTGCTGCCTCACGTATAGAATAAAGACTATACTTACTACTTACTACTACAGCGTTCTGTTGCGTGACAGTTTTTGTGTTAAAGTATAGCCATAGTATTGATATGATGGTCACTCCAAATTCATTTGCTTAGTTAACTGGTAGCCCCCTCCTCAGAAACGGAGTACCCGGGGTAAAAAATAACAAGCATAGTTTGCAAGACACTACTTTTTCTCTTCACTGCCGCACTGCTGATAGGCCTGTGCAAGAGCCAAGAGATGCGATTAAAAACGCCTTTATCTGCTGTAACTAGCTTTTTGTTTTGAAATGCTTTTTTGTTGTTGTTGCCACGAAATCGTACAAACAGTAGAGAACTGTAAAAATAACGTTAAAATTAAAAAAGACAATGTTAAAAATAAAAACGCACAATAGTGAGCAGCTGTAGGGCCTAGGTAGGCTAAGTCTACGTGGAGCAAGCGACAGCAAAGTTGAATTGAATATCAGGGATAGAAAAAGCACGGTTAATATCAACACTGTTATCAGATCGTATATAGGACATAGGCTTACATGTACGTGTGGGTTCGGTTGTTCGCAGGTGTCCAAGGACGGCACGAGTACACTTATCAACGGATCTCCGGAAGGCGGAGTCAGTTTGCTCGCACTCTCCAAGCTTCTCATTGGAGTCGACGTAAGTATAGGCTTACACGAAATTTATTTTTTTTTCGGCGCCGATATACAGTGGTATTTTAAAGGTCTTTATGTCTGAAGCCAAGGCTACTGCTTTTGTCGTCGAGTTAAAAGCCAAGGCCATGCCCTCGAGGACACATCTCATATCTATCACATCACTGTCGATATGTCGGTTTTGTAGGCTATATCTTTCGCCAGCGCTGTTTTTATCTGCTAGCCTTTGCCGTAAACGTTTTAACATAAAGGCAAAGCCCGCAAACGGAAAAACAAAAGTAAGTGAAAGGAAAGAGGGACGAGCAAATAGGAATGAGATACCGCCTTCTGAAGTTTGAAAAATTGCTTTCGTCCGCTAAGAAGTGGTATACGCTTTGAGCGTCCTCAAAAGACGTAGACGCTCCTGAGTTTTCCTCCCCCTAGTACGTCGACCGTTGACTGTTGGCTCGTGTGATCTTGGTAGGATTTCGCGGAGTTTATGTCGCTGGCAGAACGTGGCAACGAGGCGGCGGTGTCGATAACTACAGGCGAGTGTCAGAAAGAACTGAACGAACCCAGCTACTTCGATAAGTTCCCGCCCAACGCCGTCCTCCACGCCTTCGGCAACACGCTCAAACCAGACTTCAAAGGTTCGTATAAATTCCGCCTTGTATCGATAGCCGTCGGCCGTGATAATTTTTTGAATCCCTCAGTGCTGTAACGCTTACGCCGTTGGATTTGCGATCGAGAGATCGAATCGCTCTCAAGTGGTTACTACTTGGATAAGTGACTATCTGCCGACAGATAGGCTTAAACCATCTCGATATAAAATCAACAACAAGGACAACCCAGCCTTCGATCCTTCCGCGTTAAATCAAGTACCAGTATGTCTGTCTGGCTGGGGTTATGGTGGGCAGCGTTTACCTATGTCGGGTGGTAGGTAATACTCTGTGGTCCCATATGACAGGTGATGCTCCGTAGCTCTGAGATGGGTTTCTTATAAAGCGCTATGCCATTAAACCCTTTTAAACCATTTTAACAATTTAACCATTTTAACAATTAAACCAAACACTGGCATGATACATGTATTTAGAATTTTTAAAAAGGGAGGGCAAGGGATCTGGGGAACCACTAGAAACTGCAGCTTTTTTTGTGAACTAAGACATAAATTTGGACGTTTCAAAAAGCAAAACTGTGCAATTATTTTTCAGCGCCGATGAGGTCATAAGAAGTCGTTTTTCCCAAATACTGCACTGTCTTCAAACTATTACAGCATCGACACTGCAGTATGCTTATGCGTATTGTCGACGATGCCAGTATATGCGTTTATACTACAGAAATGTTTCAAAACTTCGATTTTATGACTGATTCGTCAAAGTTTGTTTTATTAATTGCCAGCTATCTGCTCCATGTATTCTCATCAATTAAGACAATACAGTAACTTCGACTTTATTATTATTTTCTCATTTCTGTTATTTATTTTTATTAGCCTACAGGGGTGTATATGTTATTGAATTAACGCAGCTGCCTATACGTAGCCAACGATATGTTGTCTGGAAGGAAGTTATTTCATTTTTGCCTCATATACGCGGGAAAAGAAGTTGCAGTTTTGCGACTGACACTGTGAATTTCCGACAGAGAAAATTATAGGTGCTCAAAATTTTGATTTTGCGACTAAATTTTCCAGAAATAAGTTTTTGTTCCAAATATTGCATTTTTAAACGACAATTTTCCGCCAAGAAAAAGATTTTTCGACATGGGTAATTGCCCTCCCCTTCCTCTGCCCGTTTCCCTTCCGGCGACGACGCTAGTGCTCCCAGATCTTTCCGGTTATAGGATGTTTACACGATCTAGCAAACATCCAGCATTAGCACGTGTATTTTAAATACATTTGTACATTTGCTGGAAGTTTGCTGGACGTTTGCTGGACGACCCCATTAGGGACGCCAGTGTTATTGGTTGTCGTGCTCGTAGGTGAGAAAGCGGACATGGCGCGTGCTATTCTGATGAACGCCATTCAGAACGTGGCCACGATGACCGTTTGGAGCGCACTGGCCAAGGACTGTCAAACAGTCTACCTGTGCGGAGGAGTCTTCGAGCATCAGCTACCACGCGATCTCTTCGTCTACTTCTTCGAGGGACTGTCCATCTTCTTCGGAGAGGTACAACAAACCATGCTACAGTAAAATATACTCAATGATGCATAGTTATTGTAAAATTTTATATTATAGGCCTACGTGCAGGTCTAACTAATTAGAATTAGCAATTTACCATTACGTAGAATAAGGATTTGAATTAGCACAATTTTCTCCACCACTAATCAAGTAGAATTAGTTCATAATGTAACTAATTAGCTAATTAGTTTCTTTTTAATTGTTCCATTATTTATCACTGGTTTGAATCGTATGAAGCCAATTCATCCTGCTTGAACGTTGCACTGTGAAGTCTTATATGATCGGGTAGTCTGTAAGGGGGGGGGCTACTCAGATCGATATAAGCGGTAAAATAGTTAACCACAGACTATACAAGGTTCCTACATCTCTAAGGTCTTTAGCAGAGCTTTGGCCGCATAGGCAAAGTCCACTAAGCTACGATAATTAAAAACAAGTAATTTGAGCAAAGCTCACGTGACACGCGACAGCATCGGTCCTGCCATCTGGGCAATCAGTGTACAGCGTGGAACAAAATAATGAAGCGTCTTGAAGGAGTACCCAAATTGGAGGCCTCCATGTGGAAGACTCCTTGAAACTAAAAGGTCGAAACTGAGATGGTTAAAAGTGTACGTTTTATGCTAAAAATTCCATACCCAGATTGTCCGTGTCTATCTGTAGTAATTTCAGCGAAAATCATTCTTAAAATGTGCGCCGCAGCCGAAAATTGCAAAGAAACACTAAAACCCCATATTTTGCAACGTAGCTAAAGTGTCGTGGGATAACTATCTTATCGCTAATTGTCCAGAGAATGTGCCGGTAAAAGAACGTTGAAAATCGTTTAATTTTTGGTGAAGATATGGACAGTGACAAAGTGGGACGTCTTGGGGGATACATTGTAGTAGTATAGTGGTAGTAGTAATACTGGCAGCGTATTTAGTAGTTGTTGTATCGCTGCTGTTGTTGTGCAGACTCCGATGAAATGTCGCGCCGTGAAACACTGCTCGTTCCTGCCAGTGATCGGCACTGTCATGGACAACTGTGTGTCAAACAACAACCAGCTGCACGGCTCCGTCTAGACTCAAGACACTGCTACACTCACTCGCATAAACGGCCCGTATAACGAGCACTGATAAGGCCCAACCTCCACTAGCTTCGATTTGTGCGGACCTACTGCCTTAGCTGTACGAAAAATCCACAAGAACCAATCAGAGTAGTGGAGCGTGGGCTTAATAGACCCTGCAGCATGCAGTCGAACAAAACGAACGAACTGCTGCTATTTTAATAACTTTTAGAGTATGAAATGTAAACACAGGCCGTGGGAACATGGCCAGCAAAATGAACGAGAGGCAACCCCTCATAGAATCATGATTCCCGTTAACCGTCATTTTTGTCACGGCCAGGGCCGGATTAAGGAACGGGTAGGGTGGACAGTAATTTTTGCTCAGGGATTTCCACAAGAACATTATTTCCGCATAAAAAATAGTTCATGAAAAAATCCTGACGTTTAGATTTTTTGGTACTTTAACGCGCGAAAACAGCTACTGCTTTGCTTTCAGCGCGTCTTGGCCGTCCTAATTCTGTCCGTCCGTTTGTCTGTCCGTCTGTCTGTCACACGGGCGGGTCAGTCAAAAACGGTGCAAGCTAGAATCACCAAATCTTCACCATCGGCTGCCTGGAAGATTCTAGTTTCAGGGGTTTTATGGATTTTTTGACGATTTCGGGCTGCGACACAAGTCTGTATCATTCACAAAGTGGCGCCACAGTACTATCATTATGTGCACTTCGGCATGACTGTAATGAAAGTGTTGTATTTTATCCCAAATTCCCGCAAATCTAGCTCAAACAGCGACAGATTTTCGTTGTACTATTAACAGCTTCCTACGGTCTCCACACGTTTGAATGTAATCCTAGATACGGCGTTCCTGTGAAGTAACAAGAGCCTAGCTAACGCAAAAAGGGAACGCGCGACAGCAGTGCATGTTTAAGGCCAACTGCGAACAAAATCATTGGGTACGATGTATTCACTTACGTCAGCCGTCTCGCGCGGCTGCTGCCGTTTGAGTTTTTAATATTCACGAAATAACTGCAGCCATCAAATGACCATTCAATTTCTCACTTCAGCCAATTTCTGTTCTTGCACTACCCGAAGAAAAAAACAAGTAATTTGAGCAAAGCTCGCGTGACGCGCGACAGCATCGGTCCTGCCATCTGGACAATCAGTGTGCAGCGTGCAATAAAATAGACCTAATAACACATTTTGAAGGAGTACCCAAATTTGAAGCTTCGTACCGAAGACTTAATATAGGAGGCCGAAATTCAGATGGTTAGAAATCTACGTTCTATGCTAGCAATTTCATATGCAGGTTGTCCTGATCTATCTCTAGTAATTTCGGCGCAATTCACTTTTGAAATGTGGGTTAATTGTATGACAGTATATGTAGGCCTTTTTTAATTTCTCAGTTGTGTATTATGTGACAAATGATGAAGGATATTATGATTTTTATTAAATCACATGGAAGTCGATTTCATAGTTGGCTTCCTTTAAATTTAAGTGTGTGATATACCTGAGGTAAAAGCGATTGGGGTCTCCCTAAACATCGGGGGTCGAATTCAAAACTTCAACTGCTGAAATTTACGTTTAATGCTGACAATTTTAGATGCATGTTGTTTTTGTCTATTTCCAGCCATTTCGGCGCAATTCACTTTTTAAATGTTCTCCGCAGCATAAAACGCAAAAATCACTAATAAACCCTTGTTCTGGGTTTCAAGGTTGTTCGGCTATTTATACAAAGGAGTAATTTTCCGAATTCGAAAAGTTGAAGTTCACACCTTTGCATTCGCAAAAATAGTCAAACTTGCCGGATTATCACACATTCTACAAAAAATTGAGCTAATGTTCACGAGACGCGCGAAAGCCTCTAACAGTTGCTGGCCAACAACTGTAAAATAACGACTTTTACGGGGATACCGCTCTTTGATGCTCTCGTGCGCAGGTTTTTTTGAACTTAGGAAATCGAGACTTGGACCGTCGAAATCTACGTTTAATGCTGAAAATTATATATATATACGCAGCTTGTCCATGTCTATCTTAATTGGTTTCGGCGCAATTCGCTGTTGAAATGTGTCTCGCAGCCCGAAATCGCCAAAAAAATTATAAAACCCCCTATTTAGGCGTTCAATGTCATTGAATTCGGTGGCAATCGAGAGCCAGTGTACGACTTTCTATTAGTGATTAATAGTAACCTGGCTCTATCTCGCACCGTTTCTGAGGTACAGCAACTTAGCTAAAAATCTCCAATTTTTTCCACTCCCTCTCATTTAACGCCCTCGTTTGGGTTGACCCTTTTCGAATTTATGGAAAAGCTTTACGGTTCCTAAAACTATTTTTTCCGGGCTGCCGAAGGTGAAAAATCATTTCAAATGAACGTTATATTGTGGTAAATGAATCATGATAGTTTACACGAAAAATTGCCGACTGGCTATATTCCCGTGATGGTCAGGCTACTTGTTTTGCTTCAGGCTGGTGCCAGTTGGCCGACTGCCGATCCGTGACGCTACGGCTGAGATCGTCAGTTAGCCTACTCCGGTGCTGATGTGTCCGTCGGGCTGTCCGTCGGGCACCCGTGCTCGTCGGACCGCCACAGGGACACGCCTTAGTCGGTACTTACGTGGTACCGGCTAAAGGCGGCAAAAGCTAGCAGGACCTGGTGCTGGTGCTGGATAAATAGCCGGTACTGGTAGGACCGGTTCATTCGACTTCCGTACTATTCATACGGTTGCCGGATGAATATCTTGTGCTTTGTATTTAACTCCTTCATAGCATTCAAGCAGCTCCCAGACACCAGACATGGATAATCACAATGTATGGAATCGAATATGTAATGAATAAACAAACTAAAACGGGACGAAAAACTTAGCTGTCGCTAGGGTGGTCCTACCGTACCGCCCATATCCGAAGGCCAGCGACTTCTAGCTGGAGAAAGAAAGCGATTTCTCAGAGTGAGTACAATCGCATACACGCTATAATGGTGACGCTGTTTTATCGAACGATACAATCAGTGGCTTCTATCCCCCAAATCTGGAATCGAAATCGGGCGCAACTTCCCCCTAGTTTTGGGCCCGGATTTCCCTCAATTTCTGACTCAAGTTTCCCCCTTTATTTTGGGCTTCTTCCCCCTCTAGGGAGAAAGTTTTGTTAAGGGTGTAGCTTGAGAATAAGAGAAAGTAAAAAACGGGGAGTTTTGTTAAGCCGCGTGTAGTTTGCCCAGTAAAAATAGAGGAAAAATAAAAAATAGGGGGGAGTTTTGTTAAAAGTGTAGATTGAAAAATAGAGGAAAGTAAATAAGGGGAGTTTTGTTAAGAATGTAGTTTGTTCCGGCAAAAAAATAGAAAGGAAGTAAAAATAGAGAAAAAGTTTTGTTTAGCATGCAGATTGAAAAATAGGGGAAAAGTAGAAAATAGGGGATGAAAGAGTTTTGTTAAGGGTGTAGTTTGCCCAGTGAAAATAGGGGGAATAAAAATAGGGAAAAGTTTTGTTAAAGGTGCAGATTGAAAAATAGAAAAAAGTAAAAAAAAATAGCGGGTGGGGAGTTTTGTTAAGGGCGTAGTTTGCCCAGTGAAAAATAGGGGAAAGTTTTGAAAATGTTGCAGATCAAAACTTTTGATGTGCAATCTTATCAAAACTCCCCCCCCCTATTGTTCACTGGGCGCAAACTGCGCCACCAGGTATAGAAATAGAAGCCACTGAATACAATCAATGCTAGGAACAGTAATTCAGCGACTGCGGGTGATAGCTGAAGGAAACAACTTTGCATTTACAATTGCGGCCAAATCGCTGCAGACAGAGGCATATGCATGGTTATAGGGCCTAATTATTGACAGCATATACACTAGGCATGGTCATGGCATGGACTAGGACTCGTCATTAGTGATCAGTAGTAAAATGCATCCTATCTCTCACTGTTTAGCCACGGTATATCCGTCATCCGTTACAGGCGGACAGACAGACGACATCAAACTCGTAGTAAAGGGTCAGACCTTTAAGCTATCGGTCGGCCGAAAAATTAAGTGAATATTTTTACAGCACATCGTAAGTTCGTAACTTTAATTATTACTTCTAAAATTAGCTAAAATAAGTTATTTTAGTAGTTGTGAAACTTAGGACAAATAAAAGTATTATTTTGCGTTCATTTATCGAATCGACCGCTTA
>Ga0209671_1000440_pt1 | contig 27226 bp, 8 predicted proteins | sample WorMetHERISLAND2_2_FD_187401 | JGI IMG/M metagenome (GOLD analysis project Ga0209671, IMG submission 187401) | Marine gutless worms symbiont microbial communities from Max Planck institute for Marine Microbiology, Germany - Olavius geniculatus... | ecosystem: Host-associated > Annelida >...
TTACTACTCATTTTACCGTCCCACGGAGGGTAGAAGGCTGAGTCGACCTAGCTGGCAGGCTTCGCACCGAGATGGTTTACCTGCCCGCAGGCAGTCACCCATCGCAGTACTAACCGGGCCCGGCGTAAAGTAACTTCGTTTCAGCCGAAACGTGCTACCAATTACGTCTTATTACGCATTTCACTGAGGAGCTCAGTGCTGTGTTGCCGCCTGAACTTGGAGGTGTGCACCACTTGATTTAAATCAAGCGGAAAAAGCACGTGACTAAGAAAGTAAATGAGTAGTATGCAGGGCGTATAATTTCGTAGAGACCATCAGTATTTTTGGTGTTGTTTTTTCACGTGTCCTGTAAGATGGTTCCTACACGTGTGACAAAAACACAACAAGAGGAGGATAGGTACTGGTTGTCAGTCATCTTCAACGTCATCCAAAGTCAATGATTTTCATGTAATCTGAAAAGGCGTATGTCGCTTTTTATCAGTGTTTAATAGTGACCTTGGCCTCATCTTTCAGTTTCCGAGATGTCGCCAGTTTTTCCATTGAAAAATGCACATTTTTCGTACCCCCTCCATTCAACCCAAATTTGAAAATGTTTCCCTTGTACTAGATCGCAGAAATTTTGCATGCCTAGGTTTAAGACACAGGGCTAATTATTCGTGTAAAAAGTTTTTTCCCCTACTACCTACCGCTTAGCCACAATGCATCTGTTACAGACGACGACAGTCAGACAGACAGACGACAACTCGTACCATAAGCTCGACCGTTTCGTCGGCAAAAAACATTGCGGGGGGGGCTACATACAGAGCAGCTGTCAATCAACTCTGGCTTGGCAGCGCCATAGCACAGCCCAGCCCTTCTTCTGTCGCATGCTAAATTTTGTTGCAGGTGTAGGTACCCTGTGTAAGCTGTAGGTTGTTGAACTGTTGAAGGCTCATGCAGTCAGTATCCAGTCTGTGTATGTGTACAGTGTAGGGTGTATTTATGCGTGTCTGGTCAGTGTGTTATGTACTGTATATCACTGCATGCTGGCTGGTGGCTGGCCTGTGCTAGTGCCAGTGCCAGTGGTTGCTGTATGCTGTATTGATCGTGCATGATAATGACTGACCCACTGACTGAGCTGAGCTGAGCTGTCCTCTAGCTCGTCATGTGCCTGGCTGCAAGCCACACAACACCAACGGGCGCCGTCCGTTATAAACATTGGGGGGCGGGGGGAAGTTGCAGTTTTTGAAGTGACTTGGCTGCAAATTTCCGACAGAGGAGACTGTGGGTTTCAAAGTTTTGCCTTGCTTCTAGATTCCCCCTCCCCTAAAAATGATGGACTTTCATTGCTATTTTTTTGGACGACAAATTTTCAGCAAGAACATTTTCTTATAGGGTAATATTCAAGGGGGGGCAGTTGGAAGGAAACGGTCTCCTCTTTTGCTATAGGCTACCGTGACTGAGTTACCTTCTGAGCTGCAGAACATCACTGCGCCGACCTCTTGATCGCGAATCCAGTTAGACTGTCGCAGGCGGATTTGTGCGTGTTGAGCATGTTTGGCCTAACAGGGGCCGTCACAAAAAGGGGCCCACATATCGTAGAATATCGACAGCGACATTTTGCGTCGTATATTGCGACATAACGGAGGTTTACGTGACGGCCGCACGTTTTTACCAAACAGGACTTAACCGGGTTTATATCCGGCGTTAGAGGCTGTCGTCTGCAAGCAGTCATCAATGACACTGCACATTGATGACTGTTTGAAGCGTTTAAGCAGCCTGTTTTGCCAAGACACTGACAGCTAGTGGCTACTACTAGCGGCGGCTATTGGCTGGTTGCCAGCATGCATAGACTCACTCTTTAGTCTGTACACTGCAGTGCTGTGAGTATTGACTGTACTCTGATGCTGTGGGTTTGCCCTGCCCCCGAGCTCCGCCTGCGCCCAGTGCATCCAAGCAACTGCGTTTTCGGTCTCCTGTACATTTGATAATAATAATAATAATCTGACTTGTAAAGCCCCAGTATGTGCTAAAAGAAAGACTTCAGTGGCGCTGGCGGACAGAACTAGTCGCTGAGGTTAAATGTCTGACGGAAGATGTGTGTCTTCAACCTGGATTTAAACACAGTTAGTGAACAGCTACTTGTAACGTCATTGCTAGAAAGTTCCAAACGGTGGTGCTGTGCAACGGAAAGCACGATCAGCAAAGCGAGTTCTTGTGGTCGGCTTGTATAGTAGCGGTACAGCGGACGAGCGGAGATGACGAGCAGATCCCCGAAGTCTGATGTGGCGACTGAGGTATGATAGTCGATAGTCGGACCACAGCGTAGACGAGCGAGTTACCGTACTTATGCTGTGGTGGTCGGACCCTGCGCAGTTCCGTTTAGACGGAGACAGCAGGCAATCTGTACTCATTCGCGGCGTCGTGATATTAATGTGCAGTACACTCCGTTTTATAGAGTGGTTGGTCACTTTCTTCTTTCTACTGGCGTCTCTATTATGCTGCGTTTACACGATGAAGCTGCTGGCTGGTGTGAACGGGGTATAAGTCACGGTGGTGCCTGTGCGGTTGAGTAATATTGCGTGAACCAAGAGATACAGAGAACCAAGTATACAGTCTAGCACTGTCAGTATACGGCTGAGCGGTTGTACACGTACCGCTAGCTGTGTGCCTGTCCCTGCCTGTCTGTGTCTGTGTGTGTTTGTCTATTGCTGACTGACTGGCACATGACCGTCTCCTCTCTCCCTCCCCCCTGACATTTCTCCCTTTGGCTGCCCGCCGGGCGTGTCCTAGATCTGTATATAGACTGGCTAGCTTGCCGGCTGGTGCTGTAAGCCGGTGTGCCAATCAATAGCTGCTGGCGAGCGCTGCGTGTGTTGTGCCTGCGTGACTGCTTGCTTGCTCTATAGCTCTACGCGGCTGTATATTCAATACACGGACTCCTGTAAACCTCTATACTAGTATATAGCAGTTCACGCTGTATACCGCTGCCGGAGCCTTATGCACGTACAGGCCCAGCAGCAGCGGCGTCGTGCTTTGAAAAAAGTAGGCGCGGCACGCAGTTGCAATTTTCCGACATAGAAGATTATGGGTGCTAATTCTTTCATTTTTGCGCCTAATTTTTTCTAAAATGGCGGTCTTTAGCTTCAAATTCTGTGTTATCTGACGAAAATTCTTTGACAAGGAGATTCTTCAACAATTTTTTCGGCAGGCAAAAATTTAGGGGTGCAGTTGCCCCCCCCCCTCACCCCTGTCACAACGCCGTTGAGGCCCTGCATTACATTTGCTTCAGTCTGTTGCGGATTTGTTGTGCAACAAACAGCAGAACTCCACATCCGCAACGCGTACAGTCAACTTTTGCCGCCTGACTGTCACTGATAAATAAATGCTGAATGTTATAATTTCCTATCTTCCATAGAGAAGCCGACGCGGAAACTAGTGAGTCTTGAGGGTTTTGCGAAAGAAAAGCCAGCCACGGGAGCAGAATTAGTGTGCCTGATGTGGGAGGAAACTGGTTCCAGATGTTTGGACGGCAGGCAGGCGGAGAAGGTGCACTTCCTGAACTGGACCCGTGTCCTCAGGACAACAGCTGATTAGTTGTTGAGAAACGCAGCTGACGTGTCCAGGTTCTTCAGTGGGTGTTGAATTATTCAAGGATATTGCTGAGATATGCCGGTGGCCACGATGATGAAGAATGGCCTGTGTATTATGGTGGCAATCTTGAACTCAGTTCGTGCCGCTGCTGATTTGTCTGTCCAAGCTGTTTTATTCGTCTGTCTCATGTACTCGGCTGATCAGTAATGTTTGTTGCTGAACGTGGCATGCACGTATTTTTGATGTTTGATTCGATCAACCAATTCTGAGCACGCAAATAATGTACGACAGAAATGCACACTCCGGCCTACATGTCCGAACACCCGGCTGGTACGGACGTGTAGGTCATAAGCATTTACAGTATTAATTTGTAGAAAACGAAGTTGTGGTACTGTCAGTCCAGATGCCAAAGGAGTCGAGGAGAAGGAATGGCAACTATGGCCTTGTCAACTTGTCAAGCTGCTCCAGAGGATTAGTAGGCTGAATGTTGGTGCATTTTGAGTTTGAGAAACACTTGTGGCGCACGACGCTTTCAATTTCATATTCTTGTGATGTTCTGAAGCTCTTGAATCAGGTGACAAATGCACAGCGAGCCGCCATTGTGACAACAAGAACTGTCCTTACGGCGTACCACTGTTAAATTTTCCACCTTGATAGCATTCAAACGATCAATGAATACTGTGGATCTCTCTGCTTACTGTATTGGCTCTGTTTAGCCTGTTATTCAACTGTCCTGGTCGTTGTTTTTACTACCTTGTTTGGTATTTGTTTGTTCTAACTTTGGAATTTATGGATTTATCTGACTGTACTTGTGTATTAAGGGCAGTGTTCAGTACTTTTAGTCTCACTGTCCAGTCCTACTGCATTGTCATTTGCATGTTTTAAATTGTTTTATTGGACAAATAAAGATTGATTGATTGATTTCAAAATAAATGCCTACGCCGTACGGGACAGCACTTAGCCATGGCAGTAAGGCAGATAGGATCATAGGACGTAGAGTGAAAGGGCAGCACCAGGAGCAGCAGGCTGATTAGATGTACATTAATTACACATGGCCGGGGCCCGGCTGTCGCGTGCAGTTAGCTCTCAGCTCTGTTATTGTGCAGTGCACTCTATTGATTAGTGCACTGCACGGCAAGCTGCAGACGTCAATTATTAATTGGACTGCACCACACAGCTTGTTTGCCTGCTGGTCGACTGCTATATGGTGCTGTCGTAAACAGCCTGCACGGAAGCGTTTCGTCTTGCACCGGACATGTTTACTTCACAACTCTGTCTACAGTATATCTCTTACAACAAACTCACTGGATCGGCTGAAATGGCGTGCAGTGACAGTAGAACGAACGTCAAAAAGCTTCAGTGGGAATCAAACCGGCAGCGTGTGAGGGCAGTGTTTAGTTGCATCTCATCTACCAGTACCCTCTACACTACCCAGTACACAAGCTTATCAACCGTTGCCGCTGTTAAGTTGTAAGCTATCCATTTAACACACAGGCTGCAGGCATGTATCTTGCTTTTACTGATGACTGCTTTGAAGGTGTGGCGATCTCGTGGCATTGACTGATGTGGTTATTTCTAGTAGCAAGAATTTAAAAGTCACACTCTGAATCAGCTTAGGAAATTCCTAGGAAAACGTGAGAAATCGTATAAATTGCTGACATAGGAGGAAGAACTTAAAGAGAACTTAAGAAAAACTTAGCTGAATTCCTAAGAAGTTGTATGAACTAGGCGGCTGAAGTGTGTAGACAGTTAAGCTTGGTACACACTATCGGTCCGGACGGTTCGTCCAAACGGTCTGTCGGCATCCATCCGAGGCGCATCCACGAACGTAGCGGCTACGCTACTGGACACTCGGCTACACCAAGACAGCTACGAGCCGCTACGAGCATATTGTAGCGGTAGAGTATATAATTAGGCAATCTTAGGCACTGTATTAGGTCACATACTTTCACGAAATGACGAGAACCGGCAGACGAAAGCGGAAGCAAAATATAAAGAAAAGCGAACTGTTTCAGCATTAGGTTAACTGTAGCTCTGTTTGACTTATAGCAACCGTGTATACGGTTGTCATGAATGAACGCCATGAAAACCCGTATCTCGGCAACGGTACCAGATAGGGAAATGGTCGAGATACCAAAATGATCACAATACCCAAGTTTATATTAATGTTCTGTACATGAGTCTAAATGCAACAGTTTTGATGCTTTTAGTGATAAACCGTATTTTCTGACGGCTTTCTAGAATTTTTGTGCCATAGAAAAAATGCTCAACATTTGCAATCTGGCATACATCGGATATGAAATCAGCACCTCCAAATTGACCAGAATCTATCAAAAACATATATGTAGAAAAACAAGCCTGGGTGACCTGTAGCCTGGACTATAGCGGTTCGAACGGTCCCAGTGCGTTCATCAAAAAAGCATTGCAGACAATGGTTTTTTTCGTCCACGCGGTCCGTTCGAACGGTCGTCCGGACCGCTAGTGTGTACCAGGCTTTAGACATAACATTGACATTAGTGAGTAAATGACAGAACGTTAATGATAGCAGCTTCTCTCCGGCAGTTTACTATATACTGACGTATCTGGTCGAATACGCAGATCTAATAGAAGCAGCAGCTCAACGTACCAGGAACAGGATACAGTCAGTGAATAATGATGATGTATGATATGTATTCTGTTTTTGCGTGCGCATGCATGATGTCCTCGGAACATTGAGCAATGTGGTAATACCCGTATAGGCGTTGCAGTAGTGGTAATACACTTAGTGTAGAGGAAGGTGTCAAGAGGAAGCTTGGGGAGAGTGGTATTTATAGTCCTGTATGACTGTCATTCAGACTCTGGTCAGTGCATGATAACTGATGCTGTAGTTAGCAGCCAGCATATTGTTATCAGCGCCGCCGTCAGTGGACAGCACTGATGACCCTAGTCTCAGGTAGCACTCAGCGTGATCGGAGTCGTAGTGATCAAGTAGTATGTTGTATGTGGTTGAAGTTAGCCTGCTGCTAGTGTATGGTTAATGTTGATGAAAGGCAGTAATTTAGACAGCTTCAAAAACACGTTCCATCCAGGCTCCGCGGTTCTTATGTACTCAGTAACTTCTACCTTGTGCCCAGTAACTGGAGGCGACTGTGTTGTGGCTGTTACGTTATGACTTTGTTATTCAGTCTAGATCCGTCTCTCTAGCGCATACCTTAGCATTAGCGTCGCCACGGCGGAGGGGGGCAAAGATTCCCCGCCCACCTCCACAACTACAGTCTCCCAGCACTGGAATTTCTGATAGGAACAGATCTGACTGACGTGGTGAAAATTTTCCAGTGCGAATCCTCAGGCAACGACAGTAAGTTAGGGTGCATAAAATCGCAGTGAACAAAAAACAAGTTTGTATGTAGGCAGCGTCCATGACAAGCTGTGTCTGACGGACGTAGAATGTATTTGACGGCAGGATAGACTATATACAGACGGCAGCAGAGCAGTCTGAGCGCAAACACACTACCCCAGTCACTGCCTGTCAGTCTGATCACGTACAGACGTAAAGCAATACAACTGCCCTGCCTAATGCTGGTATCACAGCACCCTCAGTGAATGATATATACACGGATACCCACCGGCGTCGTGAGTAGCGTCATGTTCGCCATAAACAGCAGCTGCTGCAAGCATCCGTTGGAATGACGCATTTTCTGCTAGCGATGCCAAGCTTACCATTGAAACTTTGGGTAGGGCTACTCAAGTTGCTAGACCTAGCGTGATTAGCTGTTGTGCTTCCGGTACGATTTTTGGGCAATAAATGGGATTAGTCTTACATGCAACGGCTTGCAGCGCTCACGTGATAGACCGCAACATCGACCTAGAAATCTAGATATAGAACACGGCGGAATAAAAGGTGTTTTAGATGGTGGTGCATCCGTAATTAATTATCGTGAGTTAACCGCAACCGTTGAGGCTTGACGACTGGTTAGCTCTGTAACTGCAGGGTCATTTGTGCGGCGTCGTGGTCTGTGAAGGCTGGACAGTGGACACTGACGGGATGTTGCAATGTTTCCTATAGACGTATACTGCAAGTTTCTGATGACATAGTTGATCGTGGGTACTGAAAAGTTTCAATTTTGCTCTTAAAACCCCCCAAAATGAAGATTTTAGTCCGATTTCTTGTATTTTTGGAAGAAAATGTTGCAACACGGTAGAATTTACCGGAAGCGGAGCGTGGTGTAGCAAGTGCATAAGTGGTATATTTAAACATGTATACTATGTATGCACTGCTATAAATATTGACACATAAATGCTGCGTTATCGAGGGAGGGATGGAGAGAGTCTGTTGTGGCATGAGCAATTAATGACGCCATACCGACGCCACGCGGCAACAGTGAGTGACGTCAGGCGATCAATGCAGCAGCAGCAGCAGCAGTGGGACCGACTGACACAGACACACACATGCAGGAATACGGACAGACACACAGGCAGGCAGGTTGCCGGAGGTACCGTAGAGGGTTTGAATCAATAGCACCTGGTTGCTATTGACAACCGGCAGCCTGCACCAGCAGCAGTCCCGGCGGCCGGACGTTATGCAGTCTCAAAAAACGTCACCAAACTGTCGGCCATATCATTGCTAAATATCGACCGATTTTCTAAATTCTTTCACTGGTACACTGCACGGAAAATTTCCGCTGCAACTGTCATCAAAGATCCCACCACACCTGAAGCGCGTCGCTGCCCTAGCTCATGACATATGAACGTGTTAATTAAGCGTGCAAAACACAACTTGGAGGCATGTTTATTGAATAGCGGTGTATGTGTACCTGTGTATGTGTACTGTCGTGCGGTGCTGGTAAGTGAGTAAGTAAGTAAGTAAAGTGTAAATTTATACAGCGCATACTCAAAAAGATCTCTAATGCGCTGAATACATTTTGTCATCAATATTTCGCAAAAATGTATGTCTTCAGCTGACGTTTGAAAGTATCGAGACTCAGTTCTGGGTCATGAAGACTGTCTGGCAGCGAATTCCAAGTCGACGGGCCTGCCACAGAAAAGCGCCGACGACCGAAACTGTTCAATCCAATGGTAATGAATAAATAAGTAAATTAATGTCTGTGTGTGTAGTGTGGCTGGTCGTTCACATCAGCGACGCAGTCATCATCACATGCTAACCTCATCATCATCATCATCATCTGCTGCTGCTGTTGTTGCTGCTAGTGATGCTGTTGCACGTTGTTCTACCGGTTCCGCGTCCCCACCCCCTGCTGATGCTCTCAGACACAGTCCAGCCAGGTATGTTCCTTACACTGTCTGTATGGGTATGTCAAATAATTATGTGTTCTATGTCAGACTGGCATTTGATATGCTGCAGTGGTCAACCCAGCCCCAGAATACTTTCTGAACTTCCGGTTGTTCCGCGGTAAGCGCAGAGAACAATCCACCAATCGACGCTCAACAGACTAACTTCCACAGCCTGTTACCAAGCCTTCATTGGACAGATTATGTCTCCAGTCTGTTTTCATTGTGGAAGTGGAGAGGAGACAGATGAACATTTGCTTCTTGACCAAAGTGGGCAGCAGAATGCCAATGCTACTTTGGTGACTCCATCGACATATCAGATGTGTTCCAGGACATTGATGTTCCCTCTTCATATAGGCACTGCCTGACGGACGGGCTTGTCTCGTCATGACAAAAACAACGACAACAACAACGTTCGTCTGTTGGATTTCTGCTTCTACCTATGATTACTTTACAGCGCTGGTGATCATGTCTGCTGGCTTCTTACAGTAGTCTTTATGCTGCGAGATGATATCTTTTCATTGCCATGTTATTACACAAAAGCTGGTATTGAACTGACTGTATGACACCTGTGCAGATCAGATTAATAAGCAGATTTGGCATCTCATGAAACGCACTGAACTATGGGAAAGGTCAGAGGTCACCGTTTGTAAACAAACGAAACAGCTGTGAGATCGCTCGCGCAGAAATATTTTCTAGCCTTGTTTTTCTAACTTTTCTATTTGGGAAGAATGTGTAATGCGATTAATTTTTTATCGTCATCGAATACTTTAATCAAAATTAACATTTGATGCGTTGACCTCTGACCTGCAGCGCCACGCCCATGTCGCACATGCGCAATACCAGAGTATGATTGGGCTTATTCGTAGTCTGTGACTGTCTGTCTGTATTGTGTGTTTGCTATTATTTCTGTATGTATTATTGTATGTATGTTGTACTATGAGTATGAGTGAAATAATAACAGTAGTAGTAGTAGTAGTACTAGTAGTTGTAGTTGTAGTTGTAGTTGTTGTGGATTTGTGGTTGTAGTAGTTGCTTGTGTTGTAGTCACGGCGGTACAACAACAACAGCAGGTCGGACGTCATCGGTGAGCAGCGGTTCATCACACAATGACTACACTAGTGATCCCTCGACCACCAGTAGCTGCAGTCATCGTGATCAGAGACTGAGGCCGGTCAGCTTGTTGGTGCGAGGCTTCCCAGCGCGCTCTGGTAACCTCAGTGTCCAGGACGGGCTTTTCCACGAGTACAAGAAGTATGGCAAAGTCACTGTCCACGTCGTCTCCAGCGCCGACGACCGACATGCCATTGTCACCTTTAAAAAGTATGTTGTCGGTAAAATTCAAGTTATGCAAATTTATCGATAATTCAACCTTTAATTTGATATGTACACAGTGTCTCGATAAAAAAATGCGCCACGTTTAACTGTGTGAAACATTGGTTGATTTTGATAGTTGTTGGCACACCACATCACAAAGAAACTTGACACAAATGGTTATAGGTTAGTTCACCTCACCTTGTAACTGTCGCTACACTATCTTGTGAAATGCAGAAGTCGTAGTTTGGTCATTTACAACAATGAATTCATACCAGGGAGCGCATGCATCGGCTCAGAAAAATCACTGAGACCACAAAATCATTGAAAATTTGTTACATGCTTAACATTAATCGTATTTATTTTAAGATCGTACGTCGATGAGCTGAAATGATGTATCGACAGCGAGTGAGCCTCTCTGGGTTGCACGTTATTGCACATGATGTCGGCGAGTCACGTCGATGTCCTCTGCATGTGTTCGTGACTGCTGGAGAAGGACATTTTGAGCACATGCAGTAATGAAAATTTGTGATGTAACACGTTAGACTTTCTGAGAGATAATAACTGTTACTCGTGCTTGTCACTATTCAGTTAATCATTTCTGAGCCGACACGTGCGCTACCCAGTGTGAATTCACTGTTGTAATCGGCTAAACTATGACTTTGAATTTCACAAGATAGTGTAGCAACAGTATTAAGGTGAGGTGGGTTAAACTAATCATTTCCGTCAAGTGTCTTTGTGATGTAGTGTGCTAAAAATTATCAAAATCGGCCAATGTTTCACAGAGTTATTTTTAAAAAATAAAAGTGGCACATTTTTTGTTGAGACACAGTGTATATATTGTTGACGTTTTTGGTAACCACCGCTACCTTTTTCTGAACGACTGGTCCATCAGGTGTTGCTAGTTTGTTACTATTGTTGGCGTGATAAGTTCAGTCAGCTCCGTGTCCGTACGGGATGGGGTCAGATGTGCTGAAGAGATGAGCAATTCCATCAGGTTGTTATTGTCTTGGAACTCATCTGTGATGTAAGTGCAGTCATCAAACTAATGCACATATGCGCACAGTAGCATAGACTGTGTCAATGATGGCATGGCAGACTAAGTGAATGGAGAATGGCAAAATTCAACCCCTTGCAGATCTGAGATCCATTCAGTGATCAGTAAAAAATTTGAAACATGTAATAATGTCTGTGAAATGACTCCCTGTGCCAAATCTCGTTAAAATCTGTCCATTGGGGGATCTTCAGCATATGAGTGAAATATAACGGAAATTCTTCTAGTTTTCGTAATCCGTATATTTTTGTTTTAATGAACACAGCACAGGTCAGACAGCTCGATGGATTTTTACACGCGATGGCCTACATGATGTGGTCTCATACAAGTGCTTTTTAGGAGTTGAAACTTTTGTAGTTATAATTTTATTAAATTTTGAAAAATCCCCCAAATTTGAAAATGGGGTCCAGAACTGGCATCACAGTTGAGTTGGGTCACAGGCCATAAATCCTGACTGGGTTCTGTCTCTGTGTGATAGGTGTTTTATTCTGTTTTGTTATTAATGTCAGTGTGTAGTCGTAATATTGAGTGTGTAATGTAATGTAGTCGCGAGGATGCTCTGCGTGCTCTGGATGCGTCTCGTGACAAACGATTCTTCGGCAGCAAAGTCACTGTCTCCGTCCACGACGCCGTCGGTAAGATTGCCATTGCCAGTCTTCTAATTTTAAACACTAATAAGTGTTGCAAAACTCGTCAAAACATGTATCATTTTTTTAAGTTTTAATGAATGTTAAACTTCTAATACAGAAAATAATGATGACTAAAAATATTTTTAAACATAAATGGAAGCATTACTCAAAAACGGCAGATTTTGAAACCACTGAACCAAGATTTTTACAGGTAATTTGTTTAAAATGCCAAATTTGAGTTATTTGGCACCATAAAATGCCCGCTGGCAACCCAATCCTTCCAGCATGTTGCCGGTGGCATTTGTTTGAGGCTTGAGTACAAGAGATGGCTGTCAGAATGTGCTCCTGCATGTGAGATTGTGGGACCGTAGGTGCGCCTGAGTTTATTTGCTCGGGTGGTCATGTGGTCGGTTGTGACATATCTTGAGGTTGTTGCAGGTAAGAGTGTAGGGTAGTGCATTTTTGTTTGGCTTCAATTAAGATGTTGCCTGATTATGGGCCTCTGTGTATGTGACTGTGTGTGCCACTGTGTGGGTTCTGTGTAATGTCTAATGTGTATGGTATTTGTGACTGTGTTCTGTCTGTCTGTCTACCAGTGTCGTGTATATGTCTGTGCATACTGATGCTGATAATTGATTCATTAATTCCTTGCCAGCCAGCCAGTCTGCTGTTTGCCCCCTCTCCTCACCTGGCACCTATTACTGCTTGTAATCACAGTCAGGTTTTTTACTAAAGTCTCATTTTATTGACCAGGTGCCCATCAATAATTGTGAGTATCTTATGAAATATCTAATTTTGTAACAATGTCATGAAGGAAACGGCAGTATGCTTTTGGCCAAGGAAGTGCCAGTATGTCTCACTCACTTCATACTATTTTAAGTCCTGCTGGTTGCTATGGATGTGCAAAAACAAACTTATAATGAATGTTAAAGATTTGTTTAAATTTACTGTGAATGTTTATGAATTTTGCAACGGTAAGTCACAAATTATCAGTCTATGCTGGAATGCAAGCCAGCAGCAAAGAGCAGTGTGAGATGTGCTTAGTTATTCTGCATCGCTGCATAATGAGTTTATAACTAAAGAGCTAGTAAATGACGATGCATTATTGGTAAAAGGCTTCTAAAAGCTATCTGGGTAGGCTCATCATACAGCAATGTTGCTACACGAAGCCGCCCACCAACCACGAGAGTCGCCCACCAGTCACCGCAGTAACTACACTTCGTAGACACTGTCTCTGGACTATGGGCGCTGGCTCAGAGAGTGGGGTGCCTGCCTACAGGACATAATTTTGTAAACAGTAATCTACATTTCATATTTCTCCATTTTTGATTACTTAGTGAACTCTGTAAATGATAAGTACCATTAATAAATCAATCAAGATTGTATTTTCACTCTTCTTTCTGTTGTAATGATCTTATACTGGCATATTATTTAAAGGAACCAAGTAAAATTGGTTGTCTGGAGAGGAGTGAGGGACATTATTTTGTCTCTGGGTGCTGGCAACAAAATTACACTACAGTGCATAAGTGCATGCTTGACATGATCTGTTTGATCAGCCTGTCATGTGTGCTAATGCATGGCATTGTTAACAGTACAGAGGCATGGTACAGAGGTTGATGAATGCGGCATGGTGTGCTGCAGTTAAGTGCGTCTGTGTGTCTATAGTGTGTAAGGTACAGAGGTCATTCGATGTGGTGGTTGAGTCATTATTACGATTACTGTACATTGTACGTAGATACTTAGCATGTGTGTTCATATGTGTTATGCTGCAGACGTGGATGTGAGTGAGTTTCGTTCGTCGGATGCTGACGAGTTCAGTCATCGAGCGACTCGGACGCTGTTCATCGGCAACCTCGACAAAACCGTCAGCAAGGACCTGCTACGAGACACGTTCTGCAAGTTCGGACACATTGTGGTCGGTACCTGCGCTTGACACGGCTTTAGCATTGCTGTTCTACTGGGTTAGAAAAAAGTTAAAGGGTAGCCCATTTCAGAGCTACAGAGCATCTTCTGCCTTACGGGATCACACGGTGTTATCTGCCACACAATGTAGGTGAACGCATCTCACATCGACCCTCGACAGACAGGCAGGACTGGCAGGTACTTATTTACCTACCCTGGAGGGATGGAAGGCTGAGTTTGCTTGAGGTGTCAGCCAGTCCAGTATGTTGAGTGTGATCTCACACTGCATAACAACAGTCAGTCAGGGTGAGAACGATAGCAATGTGGAAACTTATTTCACATTTGGTGACATCGCTGCAAACTATTTTGGCTCAGTTTGACCAACCTTTTGCCTTCTACTCTCAGCTTCACGGGAAACGAGTAATAGTAGTTTGTTGGCTACAGGGTGAGTGTGGCAGATGGGACAGTATTTCTACTAGCTGCAAACTGAGGTCCACGTGTTTGCTGATGTGGGCTAGGGATGTGACGAAGCGAAAAAATGTTCGCATTCGTCAAATGCGAATATTAACTTTACTATTCGTCGAATAACGAATGCGAATGCGAATACTTATTCAGCCTCAAGAAAACTTTTCTATACCAGTATTTGAATAAAGCAAAACATTCAAATATAGTTTTCAGTGTTCAGTCAGTGAAAATCAGCACCGATATCTAAGGCAAAGTTTAGTCATTCCAGTTCAGTTAAGAAAATGAAACATCCAGAGTGCTGTGTTCTCTTCACTGTCAGTATTTCCTATTTAAAATTCAATAAACTTCAATCAAGTTGAATAAAATAAAATATTCGTATTCGCCAGAAACTCCCCCAACTATTCGTCGAATATCGAATAGCTGTAAATTTGCTGAATATTCGCATGTTGTCGAATGCGAATACGAACTTCGTCACATCCCTAATGTGGTCTGCATAGTGTACTGCGGTGTTATTAGCTCATGCCAATGAGCTGCCATGTCTGAAATTGACGTGAGGAAAAAGCATTGTTGGACCTTTCAGCTTTCACGATGTACACACAGCACTGACTGTAGCTGCTGTATTCTGTTAGGATGTAGAAGTGAAGCAGTCGGTGAGTCAGGGTCTCCACTCGCAGCAGTCGTCGACAGCGTACTTTGCATTCATCCAGTTTGACAACATCGTCAGCGTCGTCAGCTCACTGCGTGACATGGACGGCGAACTGCTTGGCGCCAACAAGATCAAGGTCTTGCACCAACTTATTTTCCTATGCCATGCGTGCAGTAGCATGAACAGTAGATGCAGTAGCATGAACTGTAGATGTATCGCCTTTTTGATGTTTTGTCCATATTTGCCAAGAAGCCCCATATGAACAGATTTGCATGAAATTTGTCATAGGGGGGGGGGTTCAGCTAACACACACATATATATATAGTCAAGTTTGGCAAGTTTTTCTGATTCAGGTCAGGCGTTTTGATTCCATCGGTGTCAAATTTTTTGGAATTTTCCACAGGAAGTAATTATTGTCACTTGTTATAACAGGGCTTGAACTAATGTACAGCCTGTGATAAAAATATAGAAATTGAATGTGCGTGACACACTGACAAATCTGTAACATGGAAGAGGACTCAGCAGAGACTGGTATTGAGTGTTGGATCTGACGTTGCAGCTGGGATTCGGTCGGAGTATGCCTACGTTCTGTGTGTGGCTGGCGGACATCGATGACATCATCTCTGAGAAGTACCTGGCAGAACAGTTTGGTCGTTATGGTATAGTGACGGCGACGTATGTTGACCGACGATCAAATCGAGCTCTTGTCTACTTTGACGCCGTTGAGTGCGCACAGCGGGCAGTCAGCGATGTCAAGAGCAGACAACATAAGGAGCGACGGATACAGGCATGACACTCACTGTCATCACTCTGATAGTACATCGTGTCTCAGTGTAACAGTGGATTCTAAAAAATGGTTGTAATTAAATACGATTAAATGTAATTTAATTCCGTTCAATTTAACAAAAAGTTAAACCTTCACAATAGGGGGTATTATTGTTTTTGTTTTTTTTTGTAAATTTTCAGCTGTGGCACGTATTGAAAGAGCGAACTGCACTGAAGTCACTAGAGATAGATCCGTACAACCTCTATGTGAATTTTAATGTAATTTAATGTAATTCAATTGAACAAAAACTTGTCAGTCTTGTCTGAAATTCTCATCATAATAGCCTTAATCAATTCAAGCATAACGACCTCTAGTTTCAAAAACGCAACAACACCAGTTTCATTGACATTTGAAATGTATACATCACTGAAACTATTAAGTTTGCAACACAGCTGCATGATCCTGTGACCCTGTTTTGGACAGTTCTGTTCTGTGAGTGCTTAGTGCTTAATCAATGCTATTTGTTCTTTGTTATTATTCTCTTATTATTTACTTTCAGTAAATGAGTGATTTGATGCAAGTGGTTTGTTGTCATATTCTGTCTGTAAAATGACCTGCTTCACCAGCTGCTGTAACTGACCCATTTTAACCTAAGTTACTGCAGATAATTTATCTTCTTGAACAAGCGGCAACTATGGCATCTGAGAACCCGATAAATTCTGTATTTTTTTATGGATTTCTTTGCTTTGTTTCTGTTTGTCACCTCTGTCTTGTGGCTGTTTCACAGCAAATTTTTGGCATCTCATCAAATTGTATCATAATGAAATTTACACTTGTTGACATTTGTGCCGGCTGGCTAAGACATGGTTAAATGATTGCCACTGATGTGTTCAGGTCGACTTTGCGAGCCGAGAGTGTCAGAACTTGTTCTTGGATAGCCTGGAAAAGTCTGGACAACTGCGACCGACCGACCGCTACGCTACCACGCATTCCGACTACCCGCCACGACATCGGTAAATACCACATGCAGTCACACACGGGCAAATGTATGCAGACAGACAGACAGACAGAACACGCACAATTATGCAGACACTCTCTAAGATGAACAATCTTCTTCTATTGTCAGTTGATCTTCCAGCATGCGACACATCGGACCAAAAGCCAACATCTCTGTGTCAAATAATGTCCATAGTTGTCTTTTTGCTGGCCGCTACATTTTCTTCCAGCGAAATACACTTAGCAGACATATCATGTCTGATATGTCTGACATATCATGTGCATGCAGCTCTGCTGCATGCACAGGTAGTCACTGAGCTCTATTGCACTGAGCTGAAGGTGGCTGGTGGCTGTTGTCTTTGATTTTGCTTTGGACTTCACAAAGATGTTATAAATCCTCGTCTATTCAGTCTGTCATTTTCCCCACCCAGAGACTAAGTAACACAGGTAAACTCTGGCTTATACAGGGCGGTCCAAAAAAACTGGCACAAAGTTTATGGCAAATGAACAATTCAAAAACAGTGTTACTTTCAATGTACTTTGGTCCATAGAAATGTGCCACTATTATTTTTTTGTATAGCTTCGTGGCCAATTTTAACAGTTTTTGGCATGTGACATTAAGAAGAAACTTGATGCAAATGTCTGTAGTTCTGGCCATCTTACCTGAATTTTGTCGCTACACTACCTTGTGAAATGCAGAAGTCATAGTTTGGCCATTGACAACAATGAATTCATACTGGGTAGCGCACGCTTTGGCTCAGAAATTATTAACTGAATAGCAACAAACATGATTGGCAATTATTATCTCTTAAAAAGTCACACGTGTCACATCACGTCATTTTCATTACACCATGTGCTTAAAATGTCCACTTGCAGCACGAACACAAGCAGTAGACGTTGACACCACTTGCCAACAGCACGTTCAATAGCTGCTTGTCTCAGAGCGGCCGCTGTTGGTGTGTCATTTCAGTTCGTCGACTTAGATTTTGAAATGAAGACAAAGTAACAGATTTTCAATGATTTTGTGGTGTCAGTAATTTTCCGAGTCGATGCTTGCACTACTCAATATGAATTCATTGTTGTCCATGTCAAAACTACAACTTCAGCCTTTCACAAGGTCATGTAGCAACAGCATTGATGTGAGGTGGCCAGAACTATAGACGTTTGCATCAAGTTTCTTTTTAATGTTGCATGCCAAAAATTATTAAAATCTGCCAATGATTGATGCAGCTATTCAAAAAATAAAAGTGGCACATTTTTATAGACCACGGTGTCTAGGGTAATACTGTTTTTGAATAGTTCACTTGCCAGCAGCAAAAACAGAATATTTAACTGCTGTATTCAAACATGGACTCCAGTCATGTTAATTTCTTTCCGAACATTCTGCTGAAAACTGCATGACTCTATGACATGTGGTTGCAAAATTATGGTGCCATAAAGTTGTGCTGTTTTTTTGGACCACCCTGTAAGGCTCATCACAGTAGCAACAACAACAACAGCAACAAAAGAATTTATTTCCATCTGTTTGCTTTTGTGTTGAATTTTGTCATTATGTTAGCTTACTGAGTGTCTTTTATCTGTTTTTTTTTCGGTCATGTTTATTTGAAGTTTCTTGGTGTTGCTGTGTTATGTTATGAGCTATGATTTACTGCACTTAGTTGAGGCCTGGGGTGCAGTAATGAAGTGGCTAATATGCGCTAGAAGCCTAACATCATCTGATCTTTTATCATCTACAGATTTCATGTGACATATACATACTGCTGCAGCTGTCATTCTGTCGGGCATTCCTGGTCTTTGCTGCCAACCTGTGTGCATTCGGTCACACTGCATAGTAGTGCTGTTAAGGTCTTGCCATTAAGGACCATGATAAACATGCCAAGGATGTCACTGCTGCAGTCCTGCTGCAGATTGCTCTGACTGTTATCAGAAACACTGTACTGCGCAGTACCATTGTCATGCCATCGTATTAACGTTCTGTGTCCAGCATTTGAGCCATGACTATAGTTCGAAGTGTTCTGACGTGATAACGGATCCTGCATGCTTCAGCCTGGATATTACCATTGCCATTGCTATGTCACTTGATAGTTTCAGATGTCATTCGCCCAGCGAGAAACAGGACTTTGTAGTTAGACTTCATCTATGACTGATATGAGAGTTCTGGCTGGCTACTGAGCAGTAGAGTAAGCGTTTGCTACTTGCTACAGCACTGCTTTTATGAGTTAGATTTGTGATCAAAAGCGCTTTACAGTCGCTTTAGAAAAGCACTTTACAGAAGTGACATCTGGTCAGCATGAGATGATGTTATCGCAGCACACTGCAGCCATCCATTGCTCAAGCCACCGAACAGTTGGACCTGCGCTTTGCAGCTAGCAGACATACCACTGCTCCAATCAGCCACACTAGGCTATTACTCATTTTCTGTCCTGCTGAGGGTAGGAGGTTGAGCTGACAGGGTTGTCGCTGTGTGTGTGTGAAGGCGCTATGTGACATGTAACAGCAGCGGTAGTAGCAACCATGCCTCAGCGCGATCCTCCAGATACTCCCAACCTCCTTCTACCCCCACCAGCACTAGACCCTGCTCCCGCTCCGACACTCCCTACCAGTATAGAGATGCCAGGTCAGTCGTGCCAACAATCAATGTCTCTTATGTTTTGGTTGTGGGTGTCATTGCATGGTTTTCGTTGCTTTATTAATTTGTTTGTTAACTTGACAGTGTTTTTTATTTACAGATTTCGTTGTAGCTTTTGGCGATGAACTTTAGTTACGTTGTATTTGATTTCATTCCGGATTAAATCTGCTGACATTACAGGTCCAGTAGTCGATGTGTAGCAAGCCGCCACTAGGTTTATTCCCGGAAGCCCATATGCTCCCAGTTCTACTTATTTCCCATCCTGCTGAGGGTAGGAGGCTGAGTTAACCTGAGTTCACAGCAGATTAGCTCAAGGTTGGTGAATGGTGATTGGTTTACGTGCTGCAGTTTTGTGCGACTGATGTCGTTGCTGAGTTCATCATGTACATGTTGCTTAATTTCTCTGCTTTTACATGCAGTTTATACTTAGCAAAGTTTGACGCAGTAGGTTGGAAGTACAAATTGCTCTTGTAGTGTCACGTTGCAGCACTGCTCAGCAATTGCAACTGTCATTAGTTTGTTTATTTGTAGTCTGTTTATTGTGTATTTTCTGTATTTCTTTTGTTTCCCTTAGTAATGTTTCCAGTTTTTTTCTTTCATTCTTTTCCTATGTTTACCATGTATTCTCTGTGTTCCTTTTGTTTACCTTAATAATGTTTGTAGTTTTTCTTACTGTTTTCCTATGTTATTGTTCTTGCGCGTTTGTCGCAAGTGTTTATTACATATTAAAATAAAAAAAATAAATAAAAAAAAGCATTGACACCAAGCTGGTCACATAGTAAGGCTGATGGCACACGATCCAGGTTCTCTGCCCAAGAAACTGGTACCAGAACTAGCACCAGAAACTTGTGTCAAACGTGCATCTTCGACACTTTAGAAACTAGCAGCAGAAAGATGACATCGTGTACCATAAGGCTGATGGCACACAAGCAATTAACTACTGGTACCAGTTTTTGGTAGCAGAAATTTGGGTGGAAAACTTGGGTTTTATGGCATCAGGCTATTGAAAGTTGTGCAGAGGTGTTCAGTGCTGCAGTGGACTATCTAGGCTGCCAAGACTTTGGTCTGGTGGTCCGTGTGCTGGTTTCCTTGGTGTTTATCGGAATTTGATAATTAGACAGTCCGTTTCATGTGTTTGTAATAATCTGTTTGCACATACTTTGTGTTGCTGTAGTAAATGTTGATGGTAACTGTGTATTGTGTATTGTGTGTTTGCAGTTTGGGTCCGCCACCAGCGCCATCTCGTGGTGTACACAAGTACTACGCCACTGATGCTGATGATGAGCGCAAGGACTATGTCAGCAGTGGTGTTGGTGTTGGGAGTGGGAATGTCAGTTATGAGCCGGCCGAGCGTCGGTCCTATCGGTCCAGCGATACCTGCAGTCCGACAGCTCCAGTCAGCTGTAGGTCTACCATCGGTCGGTACACCACCAGTCCCGCTGCCGCTGGACTGCACGACGACGTGTTCCTAGACACTGGCAGCAGCGGGCGTGCTGGCTACAAGACGTCATCGTCCGCTGACCAGACGACGTCGTCTCGCGGTAATGCGGCAGCACACCACAGTCCATCGGAGAGTGAGCGTGCAGCACGTGGCAGTGGCGGCACCAGGACTGCCAGCATTAGTCCGACGTCCGGACGTCGCGGTCGCTACCACTCCAAGGAGCGTAAGATACTGTCACCGACGTCGTCATCACGTCACGATGACACACGGTCTGCGCGTCGCAACTCACTCGAGTCACCTGACGAACGAGATCAACGATACTCAACAACAGCGCGTCCATCTGCAGCCGACACAGGTCACCGTCGGTCGACGTGGACGTACAGCGCCGGCGACTGCACGAAGTCGTCCACGCGGACTGTAGCGAATGATAGTGTAGACACCGTGCTAGTGGCAGGAGAGTGTAGCAATGTGTCTGATAGACTGCTGCGGACTAGTGATAGTTCATCTGAGATCGGGCGTCGGCATGTCGACAAGGACACTGCTTCACGTACTAACACCACCGTGCGAAGCGTCGTCAACCCGACGCCGTCGTGGAAGTTTGACTCAGACTACAAGCACCACCGGTCAGCATCACGTGAGCGTGGGTCTGACTGGTCACGTGACCGCACAGCGCCTGTTGTCAACTCCAACCACATCGATGTGACGCTAGCAAAACTGCGCCGCTCTGAGCCGCTCGAGGTCACTACGAGTGACTCGACAACGAGTCCGCGGATCAGGTCTCCACGCGCAGGCTCTGACCTGGAGGAACCATCATTGTCCAGCGGAACTCACCCACCGGACCAGCCCGCATCCAGCGACGACATGACACACCTGGAAAAGGAGAAGTCACACCTGCTAAGCATGCTGCGGGAACTGGAGGACTACTCAAGCGGTGGGAGTGAGATTGAGGCGTTGGATGAAGAGAGTCGAGCAGTACTATGTCGTCAGCTGCACCACGGGCGCTGGGATGATGGTACCGCTGACAACGACAGCGACGTGTCGACCAGCGCTGTGGCTGACGCCAGTGCCACGCTGGCGCTGCGCCAACCGACAACCCAACTGACTACTTCAAATCACGGACACAACGACTTGCATGATGTGCTAAAGCCAAGCACTGGCAACTCACTGAGAACTGACACTGCCAGCAGGTCTGAGGCAAGTTCACTGCGTGGAGTAGCAGGAGCTGATGCCGTTAGCAGTAGGCCTGAGATGGCTCCAAGTTCAGCTCGTCGCTTGTCAGACACAACGTCTCGTCGGTCAAGTACAAGTTCCGACACGAGGAAGCAGCGCCGTGCATCGGTGGAAAATCATGTTGGAGGTCCAGTGATTACCTCATCACTCGATGCCGAGGACAACATCGTGGACCTGATCGGCTGTTCACCACCTGCGGAAATTCCGGCAGAATTTACACACCGACGTCATCGTCGTTCGTCGTCTGAGGTGAGTGGTGGCAGTGCAGCTGTGTCGGGGAAACCCCGACGGTTTTACCGGTCAAGAGATTCGACAGCTGACAGTGCAGACTCCGGCGCTGAAGATGCTTCATCTAGCAGTGCACTGAGGACTGAAGACACACAATCTAGCAGTGTGTTGAGGACAGCAGTCACGACACATCAGACGAGTGATGCTGGCAGCAGCAGTCGGCTGGACAGTTCAGCAGCCGTACCACTACCACCGCCACCACAGCCACATCGGACCAGCCAGGCACAGGACGACGTGAAATCATCACGACGTCATTCTGGGTCAGGTGCTTTAACGACGTCCAAGACTTCTAGCACTGGCAGTAGTGCAGACCACCAGCCATGTATTATCCCCGACTCACCAATCACGACGCGTGGGTGTTCTGACACGCACCCACCCACGGAGCCACGTAGCGTGACGTCGGCCAGTGGTCGGCCAGTGATGGATCTGCCGCTGCCAAGGTTCGGCTTTGACAGACATCGTCTACGTCCAGCCGTGACGCAGCCATCAGGCGTGGACCCTGCTAGTACTGGCAGCCAGTCCTCATCACAGGCAGTGCCTGTGGACACTGGTGGGCATCCCGTGTCCAGCAGCAGCAGCAGCAGTGTTGTTACGGTCAGGACAGATGTTGCTGCTCCTTTCAGTCCGGGACTGCTGTCTCCCGCCATGTCACCGCAGGCACTGAGACTCGACACTTTAACCACCACGACCGCCACCACTGCCACTACCACAACTGTCACTGTGAACAGTACCAGCTCAACTCTACACCAGCAGCAGAGTACTGCCAGCTCAACCACCCATCAGCAGGCGGCCAGTATGGGCAGAACTGACAAGGACACGTCATCTGCTGCAGGTGCTGCTGACAGCAGTGTGAGTGCTGAAGAGATGGAGACGGTCTCTTCAGCTGTGAAGACTGGTGATGACGCAGCTGCCTCAGCAGTAGCAGCTGCAGGAGAGGTAGCCGGGAGTGATGTGGACACTGTTGTGAAGAGTGCGGACACTTCGGGCAGCATGAAGCAGCAAGAACCAAGAAGTGACAACACAGCTGCTGCTACAGCGCCGACGATGCTGCCACTACCTGCTGTTTCAGCTGGTACTCCGCACAAAGACATAGAAACATCAGCTACTGCCGACGCTGATCTTCTGTCCCCAGGCTCCCCAGCCGACAGCCAGTCCTTGGAGGATCGGATCCGCGCCCTGGATGAGAAACTGAACATTCAGAAGACCTTTGTACCACTCCACCTGACGTCGTCTGATCTAGCACTGACACAGTTTGACTACTCCCGGTTTCGACGTCGCAAGCAACAGCAGCCGGCAACCGGAACATCAGTGACTGCATCAGAGACAACCACTGAGCCATCGGACTATGTCAAGTCCTTGCTGTCTAAGTCGAGTATCTTCGACCAGGACACGCGGCGGCTGGAACAGTTGCACACAGGCAAGCTGGATGCGGCAGCTGCAGCAGATGTTACAGCAGCTGCTGCAGGTGCTTGCAGCAGTCTGTCAGACTCTGCGGGATCGACGACGTTTCTCTCGCGTATGAGACATGCCACTCATGATCTGTCTCTGCAGCTTCCTTTGTCTTCGTCCTCGTCCTCATCGTCGGCTGTATATCCTTCATCGGCTGGCTACAGGTCGTCGGATCTGTCACTGCAGCTGTGCTCTCCAGGCGTTGGCAGCAATGCTGGGGGTCCTGGTCTGACGTCAAGCTGGTCTCTGACACCTGGCAGTGGGCCGTGGACAAGCAGCTGGGGTGTTGCTGCCAGTTCATCGACTCTGCTGTCATCTGCACCATCTGTCAGTACCGACACACGCTTGCCGTCACAGACACCGGTTGTCGGTGTAGTGAGCAGCCCTGCCGTTGCACCGACAGACCCACGACGTGTTGGCAGGCCTGCCACTGACATCTTTATGTCACCATCCGTTCGTCGACAAGACAGCCACTTGTCCGACACGTCGTCCATCGACGCTGCTCTCGGCAGTTCAACGTGGCGTGAGCTTGATGTGTCGATGGCTTGCAGCAAACCCAAAGAGATGGTCTCTCCGCCGGTGTCAATACTGAAGAAGCCGACAGTGACGCCCGTGCTGAGGGATGACTTTGCTATCGGTTCCACGACAACTAAGAGCTCTGACGTCTCACAGTCAAGCACTGATGCTGCGTCACTGACTGCTGCCGGTATGAAGAGATCCGCTGAAACTGCGTTTGGTAAAGAGCTGACTTCATCAACACCAAACAAGATAGTTGCTCGAACTCCAAAGCCTCAGCCACCATCCAGCACGTCTGAAGCAGACAGCCACAGTAGCATCAACAGATTGTCAGATGCTGACTCGCAGGCTGCTTGTGCTGCTGTGAAACGACCAGAACCTGCTAAGAAGCCGTCAGTGCAGTCAAAGCCTTTGATGGCATCCAAAGCCGATGAGAAAAAGACCGACCACCGCGGAGTAACATTTGGAGCATCGTTGTCTGGGAAGGCATCATCTGAGGATGCGTCAAAGGCAGGAGCTGGCTCAACAGTTAAAGCGACACAAAACAAAGTGCACAGCAGCATCACACAGGTGGCTGGGTCTGCGTCGACAACGACGATGTCGAAGTCACACACTCATCGAGACAACACAAGACCGTCGAACATATCAGATGCTGTGAGACGAACCTCCATACCAAAAGACTCTTCAGCTCCCAGCGGCAGTGATGTGATGGCTGATAGACACAGCGGTACAACTGCTGGTGGTAGCAGTGGTGGTAAAGCAAAGAGCTTTCACTCTGCAGCATCCAAGGAACTGGCATTTAAGGAGGATAAACTGATAACGTTCGATGAGGTAAACATAGCAGTAAGCAAGGACAAAAGCAGCATTTCGCATGCCGGCAGCAGCACTAAACAACACACATACCCAGCAGATCATCGCGGGCATGTTGACAAAGCATCGTCGTCTCGTGATGATGGCAGTAAAACGCTGCTGAAGACTGCTGCACTGTCATCTGTGTCGAAATCCACATCGAAAACTGCCACCGCGAGGGACCCTGTAGCTAAAGCCGACAAAACTGTACACAGCAAACCATTAAAAACTGAAGTTAGCAGTGGCATGAGAAAGGAAAACAGCTCCACAGAGCCGGTAAGGAAAGACAGTGCAGGTCATTTAAAACCATCGTCATCTTTGAACAAGTTTGAGAGACTGCCACACAGGTCAGAGAAGGATGAGTCCAAACCTAGTCTGTCAAACGTGCAGGCAAAGCCGATGAAAAAACCGACCAGCAGTAGTACTCAGCAGAAAAACAAACTATCGTCTACTTCCTCCTCCTCTAAACCTTCATCTGCGATCTCCAGCAAGTTGAAACATTCTGAGAAAAGTTCCAGCAGTGATCAGAAAGGTCATGACGGAGGGAAGAAGGCAGAACAACGGAATCAGTCAGATAAACGGAAGAAGATGCAGTCGGCAGCTAGCGACAAAAATGCAAAGAAGAAAACGACCGAAAAACGACCGGAAGACAAACGAGAGGTTAGCGCCTGAGATAAGTCATTGGCATTTGTCATATCAGTTAGTTGTGATCTAATACTGCATTTTTCGTGAATATTTGTATAGCACATAAAGTGTAATATGAGGTAATGAAAAATGCCTTTGCTGTAAGGTGAAGTTAAGACTTGGCACTGGTTTCTGGTTTTTAATCAGTCGGATTAACTAGCCACTAACTGACCAGTGGGGGTGTGCAGAGGATCGATTGAAAGTCTCTTCAGCTTCCGTTTTTAAAAAACGGAACCAAATTCCCTTCATTTGTTTTCCTGTAGCATTTGCACAGCCGGCCCATTGTTTGTCAATGAGAACTGCAGCCAACAAGTGAAGTGCAAGTATATACATCTGAGCTGGTAGTCAGCTAACGGATTGCCCTTAGTATTGTACTGTCTCACATTTAAATGTCATAGATGTTAGGATAAGTATTTTTTATTTACATTAAAACATGTTCTTTATCTTTAAATCAAGAACATCTGTAAGCATTTATTGCTGATGCCATGCATAGGTGAAGGCACTGCTTCAGGAGATGGCCAACTTTGAGGACACTGAACCGGTGGTGCAGTACCAGTCAATGTATGACATGGTGAAACGTCGCTCTAACAAGGAACGCGAGACACAAGATCTCATCAAAGCAATGGAAAGCCGTGCCAAGTCACTCAACCAACTGGCACAGGTCGTTATCACACATTAGAGATCTTTTTGAGTATGCACTATATAAATTTACACTTTACTCACTTACTTACTTACTTACTATTTGACTGTTGCTGTCTTTGACATGGCTTCAGACAGTAACTCGACCAATTCCACGTAAACATTCACCAAAATTACAACCATTATTAAGTCATGTTATTTATACTTCTGCAGCCCCAGTTGCCTTTTTGAGAAATTTGGCAATAACAACTAAACAAAGATTGTAATCATTTTGCTAAACTTTAGTGCTCGGTCCAATGCAATCCATTCGACATATAGCTTGCACATTTTTTGGTACCGTGGTCTGTCTGTTGGTCTGTGAGTGATTTTATGATCTTTGATGGCAGCACGAGCAAGGGAGTTCTGGATCTGTTGGAAATGATTAATCTGAGATTGTGGGTTTGACTCCCATTCGGATTTCTATCATGTGGTACCTCGATGGGTGACCGTCTATGGACAGGTAAACCATGTAGGCATATTACCAACACTAAGGTCAACTCAGCCTTCCATCAGTCCAGGGTAGCTATATCGAGTACCGGCTTGCCTGGCTGGGGTTAAAGGTCCATGGACGCCAAAATTAACATATACATTTTATCTGTTTTCCTGAAAGTGCAGAATTTTCTGATAACTTTGACAGTAATATCGGCGCCCAGCTTTTTGTCAACACGGAAAAATTTACCTTTTAAGTCGACGATCTACGAAAACGACGTAGAAAACGCGCCGCCATGACGGTCTGCAATGACGTCATGAGTTTAGCCTATAGACGTCATGAATTAATATTCATGACGTCTATAGGCTATGGCCTAGCCTAGAATGATGACGTCGTCGGCTAGGCCATTAATATTCATG
>Ga0209671_1000443_pt1 | contig 27160 bp, 15 predicted proteins | sample WorMetHERISLAND2_2_FD_187401 | JGI IMG/M metagenome (GOLD analysis project Ga0209671, IMG submission 187401) | Marine gutless worms symbiont microbial communities from Max Planck institute for Marine Microbiology, Germany - Olavius geniculatus... | ecosystem: Host-associated > Annelida >...
GTTCAATTTTGTGCTGGAAACCGGCTGGAAAGCTGAACTGTGATTGGTCAGTCTGAGTAGACGATAGCACTGCTCGTTTGTTTGTAAACAAAGATGAAAGATGAAGTGGAGTAATGAAAGCATTTTTCAACTCACAGAACAGTACGAAAAAACAGCGGCTATAACGTCAGCGTCCTCAGAATTCTCAAAATGGGAATCATTCTTTGTTTTTTTCTGTTGGTATCATTTGCTGGCAAAGTGTGTCATAATTTCTGGCACTAGAAACTGGCGCCCGAAACAGGCGCCAGAAACTGGCCAATGTGTCATCAACTTTAGACACGTAGGATGTCACAATTAATTTATCCCACACAGCTGTGCATGCTTTGCCTTGCGATGACGTCGTTTTGAAGTAAATTAATGACCATACTGTTTCTCTTTTAGACAAGCTGGACGAGCCTGGAGCTATGTTTATTGGTGTGTGTTTTGTTTATATAAAAATAGGTACCCCCTTCAGAACGTGTTAATATCATTGCACGTTTTGCGCCGATTTGCAACGTGGCAACACCGATGCTGTCGTGCGTTTCGTGAGCTAATGCTCGAATTTCTTGTTCTTATTCCACACGTTGCATGCACTGTGCATCGTAAAATCATGCTACTTGTTTTTACCAAAGTAACGTTAGCAGATGTGGAACAAGAAGTGTGAACTAATGCTCACGAGACGCGCGAAAGCCTATAGCAGTTTTGGTTCAGTAGTTTAGCTGAAAATTGGGGTGGTCACGCTAAGTTAATATACAAATACCAAATTCTCTATCTGGATCGCATAATGATAGTTTCGTGGCGCCACCTTGTGAATAATATAGACTTGTGTCGCAGCCCGAAATCGCCAAAAAAATCCATAAAACCCTCTATTTTGGCGTTGAAGGTCATTCAAGGTCATTGAATTCGGCGCCAATCGAGAGCCAGTGTACGTCTTCCTATTAGTGATTAATAGTAGCCTAGGCCTTATCTTGCACCGTTACTGAGATACCGCGACTTATTGGCTAAAAATCACAAATTTTGCCCACCCCCTCTCATTTAGCACCCTCGTTTGGGTGACCCCCTTCGAATTTATGGAAAAGCTATACGGTTCCTGAAACTAGAGTCTTCCAGGCAGCCGACGGTGAAAATTTGGCAATCCCAGCTTAGACCATTTTTGACTGATCCACCCGTGTGACAGACGAATGGACAGACGGACAGACAGAATTGCGATGGCTAAAACGCGCTGTAAAAAGTAAAGGTCTAGAGGGAACACGCTGCCAATGTAAAGGGTGGGAGCCGGGGGAAGGGGGCGTTCTGGAAATCATGATCCATCGTGCAGTCTGCTAGTGTGTTATACCCCGTTTACACGATCGTGCAGACATCGAGCAAACATCAAGCAAGCCTGATGGAACCTCACTGTTTGGCTCAAATGTAGGCCTAGGCTTGGGCTCTTAGCCCACAGCTGATTACGTGTTATATAGGCCTTCCAATTACAACCTGCCCGCTCTTTTAATCAGCATGCTAATTACCATAGCTCGTCGAGGTAGCTCGATGTTTGCTCGATAGTGTAAACGGGGTATTATGCTTATTTCTTTTTCTCTGTGTGTTATTCTCGTTTTGTCTGACCGCCTAACGATAGCTGACAGCGGCGTCAGGCGATAAGGTAGATTATGAGTGCTGGAGATCTTCATTTTGCCCTGAAATCTTCTCAAAATGGGGGGGGTTTAGCCTCAGTTTTTTTTGCTTTTTTGGATGAAAATGTTCCGACAAAAGAACACCTTCGAACAATTTTTTGACAGCCCAGAATTTTTGTTTCGGGGGGGGGGATTGCTCCCCATTCTGTAGCCATGACGTCACTTGCAGCTGAGTATCACAGTCATTATCATCAGCTGCAGCAGTAATCTATAGAGAAATCATGGTGCACTATGTGTGCTGCAGTGCAGCCGCTGTGAGAGTCCGTATTGCACGGAGATCCGCTTGTCTCTCGAGTATTGTACAGTTCCCTGTCCTGCTGGGGGAGTGGAAAACGCGGGACTGGAAAGCGCGGGAACGGAATGTGTATCTGTAGCGAGACAGTACCGGTTATGTTGGTTTATTTGCTCGGCCGCAGTGTTGCAGCATTTGTGTTTTTGTATAATATTACATGAAATGTCGTAATGTAAAAATGAAAACTGGAAAAAAAATTCTGCCACTACCGTCTCTGATTTTTTCGCCGGTGGCTGAAAACTGAAACTGGAAGCGCAGAATTTTTTTTCGACCAACTGCAGCATCAAATGAGGTGCACAAAACGTCAGACCATCACGAAAACCGTCATTAATACAGCGTCTGCCAGTGGCGTAGACAATGGGTGGGGGCAGCCCCCAATCTCAGTTTTTTTTGTTAAAAAAATAGATATTAGGGACTCAGGAAAATGATTAAAATTGTTGCCACCAAATTTCATATTTTTAGGCTATAATTGCACAGAATTCGATTTCGGCTGGGGTTCCGCTTCAGACCCCGCTCAGGAGTTCACAGCGCGCCCCTAGACTCCCTAGCTGGAGTTTAGGAGTTCTAGACTACATTTAAGGAGAGGGGAAGGGGTAGAAAAGGAGAAGGAAGAGGAGGGAAGAAGAGAAGGGGAAGGGAAGGAAAGGTAATAATGGCGTGCCCTCCCCCTCCAATTCACATTTCTGGCTACACCACTGGCGTCTGCCTGCGTGACTGCGGCCGCTGGTGGCTGTCCAGTCCAGCGACAACGCATTGGCGTCCAATCTGCTGGTTGCACCGGACGGCTGTAACGTATGTTGACAATTTGTGCTTAGGCGGGCGTCCGTCCACCAGGAAGTAATCTCACTGTGACGGACACACATCTGATGCGCTCTCGATGCGATGCGCCGGCTGCTTATCAGTCACTGATAGCGTAGCGTGACTGGCTTGTGTTAGCCAATGTCCATCGTTGTATATAGCCCAGCTTCCACTGGTTCGGGCAGTGCTGTAGAGCGTCTGTGACACGATGTGTCGTCTGTCTGTCCGTCGTCGTTCCTTGTCACGGATGTATTGTGGCTAAACGGTGTGAGATAGGGCCTAGGTTGCTATTGATCACTAACAGGAAGTCGCATATTGGCTACAAATGACATGAAAATCGTTAACCTTGGATGATCTTGAAGGGTCATAACGCACGATGGTATGCCAATCGTGCAGTATTGTGGCTAAACGGTAAGTCGAAGGGGATCGAGAATAGTTGAATAGGGCGATGACGAGTTCCCATAGGCTGTCAATAGTAACCATGTCGCTATCTGCAGCGGTTTGGCCGCAGTTTTCATTGCAAAGTTTCTGCCTGCATCCATCATCCATTCGTGCGCCGATTATTGACGGCACGATGTGCGGATGGCACAGTGCCGCAACAAGTTAGCGGCTCGTACGGTCGTACCCTAGCGTTGATTGTAGCATTCGATAGCTGCATTAACATAGCGTGTATGGAACTATAGTCACTTCCGGGAATCACTTTCACTCGACGACCAGATGTAGGCGGTACGGTCGGCCTTTCGTAGCGATAGCTGGGCTTTTTGTTATAGTGGGGCTTTACGTTACGTTTACATTGCAACAACTTCACGACATATCGAAGTAAAAGATTAATGAAATTATCAAAATTAGCCATATTTGCATGGTCTTATTTCACATTTTTTCATTTTTTTGGCTTGCGGCGCTCGTGTGTCGTTCTGAAGCTGTCACAGCCACAATTTATTAACTGATGAATCCAGATGTCAGCATTTAGTCTTTGAAAATTAATGTCGGCAGTTCTTGAAAAGTTTTTGAATTTTATTTAGTGACCACAGTGGGAACCCTGACAGCTCACTCAGTATGTACGCCTCCGTCACCGTTAGGCGCTGCACCGGACGCATTATGCATTTATGACATCCGTCCGCCTGTCCGTCTGTCCGTTCTTCCGTCAGTGAGGTTGTTTCCGTTATGTGTTAATGGATTTGCGCAACCTTTTTCTCACCTGTGCATCTTTGATCAAAGGTGAGATTATAAGGTTTTGGATCTGCTCAAAAGTTCAAATGCCACCTTTCTCTGCAGCGGGCGGAGGCACATGGAGCTCGTCGCTGTTGAAGTTTATAGGTTAGAGGTGGTGTATAGCTCTTTATGCGAAACCCATCGCACAGTTACGGAGCGTCACCTGCCATATGGGATTGCACACCACCCGACACAAGTGAACGCGCACGCGCCCTGCCAGACAGACCGCTACTCGATTTACCAACACCGGATAGATAGAAGGCTGTGTTGACATTGGCGTTGGTTATATACCGAGATAATTTACCTGTCTGCAGAGAGACACCCGTTCAGGTAGTAACCATATAATAGCGACTGACTGGGATTCGAACCCGCGACCTCGTAATCCTGAGTCCGACGCCCTTCCGTTACACTGTCAAGCCACGTTCTAGTCTCTCGTTGTCGTCAGAACTGTCTCTTTAGTCTGAAGCCCGGTACCACGGTGAAACATGCTTTTATTAGTGCTTAGTTGCAAAATAAGTTTACTACAGAATAAATGTACAGTCGCGTAGGCGTTTAGCCTAATTGTGATCGATGGATGAGGCGAGGAAATTTGAGTGAAAAAGATTTCGCGGTGGTCGGGCCTTCTATTGCAGCAGTTAAATTGGCGGCTCGGCGTGAAAACCCAATCCGTCCGTCTCTCAATTATCTCGCACGCAGTCAGTCTATCTATCAGCAAGTCTTGACTTGGCTTTGGTTCGTTATAGGGCTGACGACTGTCACACGGTGACGTGATGTATATTTGCTCGTTAACGCTCAGTAAGTCGCCAGACGCGCCCAGCCGTTGACGCCGCTGCCGTGATCGACGCTTATTTGCGCTGTCCACAGCAGCCTGAAAGCGTCTGTTTGACTTGCTTTTTGTGTGAACGGGTCTTTTTTGCATTTTCCGGGCCAGGCTGTTTTGAATCGACTGCCGGAGAATAGGCTCATTCGTCGTCAACCTGGCAATAGGAGGCTTAAAACATTTTATTACGTGGCTGTCCTCTAGGCCGCATTACTGCGTTCTGCCCGTGCGTCTGTCCTGTACGGCACTCGTAACTCGAAATCTTCATCGTCCTTCACAAGAACCATGATAACAAACTCTGTAGATAGCTAGGTCGAACAATAATTGCAATAAGGTCTATAGGTTAGACGCTATAAGTTGCTTTGCATTGTGCCGGATAGCCTACTGTTCGGGCGGTCGGTGGTAAGTTTTCTTAACAAAGATTAAGTTGTTAGTTGCTGCACGCACTGGTGGCCTTCAGAGGTGTTGTTGCGTGGAAGCGGAGAGCGTGCCTGATTGATCGCATTGAGAGACTGCTTGAGTCAACGCACCTGCTAACCAGACGTTGCTGCAATAACAAGCAGCTCTGCGTCTAGTTGCCGCCGACCGATTCAGGCGCCGACGGTGAATTAGGCCTAACAGAATTGATTCTCGTCCGCTTGCTGTGTACATCCTGTTGACGAAGGCCAAAACATATCCCACCCACGAAGTATTCTTCCTCGGACGTCCCTTTCTGACAAAGGTCCTCATCGCTGTTCATTGCTTGTCATAATCAGCATTGCATCTCTAAACCTCGGAAGACTTTGTACAATGTGGGCCATAAAAAACGTGCCACTTTACTTTTGTCCATATCTTCGCCAATTATTGACTGATTATTATATATCCTACCACACGGTAAAAACGTTTCTACACTACCTTGTGAAATATGAATGTAAGCAAAAACTAACGATAATAACAAAAATATAGTTAAATGAAAAAAACACTTCCGACCAACATTGCGATGAATGATTTGACCATTCACTGCGATGTTGGTCTGAAGTTTTTTTTCAATTTTTCAATTTTGTTTGTTTGTTATGATCGTTATGTATGCATATTTCATTGATATTTCACAAGGTAGTGTAGAGACGAATTTACGATGTGGTGGGATCTATAATAATCACATAGGCGCAAATCTGCCAGTGAAAGTATTTTGAAGATCGGTCATTAATTGGCGAAGATATGGACGAAGTAAAGTGGCACGTTTTTTTGGCCCACCCTGTATACATAGTGGGATTTCAAGTGATAGACAGCGACGTCGTGTGTTAGAAAAGTAGGTGGGGCAGGAAGTTGCAATTTTCCGACGGAAGCCCAAATTTCCGACAGCGGAGATTATGGGTGCTCAAATTTTTAACTTTGCCTCTAAAATTTTCACCTTGCCACGAAATTTTCCCAACATTTGTACCGATTTCTGCATTTTCGGACGACAATTTTCCAACAAGAAGATTTTCCATGACGGTTTTCCGACTGTTAAAAATTTAGGGTGGGCAGTTGTCTCCCCGAGCCCTGTCTACCCCGCTCCTGCTGCGACCCCCACTGGTGATAGAGACGGAACGTTTTGAGTGTCCATTACCATTACTGAACAGTGACTAGTGGCCAATTCCATAGATGTAAAAAATGTTCCAGAAAGAATTTGAAAAATGATGTTAAAAACGTAAAAAACGTGGCATGATTAAAAAACGTTTAAAAACGTTGAATAAAAAACGTTGGCCATAATTTGTTCAATCTCTTGCCTAGTGTCTAATGCTGCAGGTGCAATATACTCATACTGAAACTACAATATAGGCAGAAAAAACTTTATTTAATTTTAATTCAAACATGTGATCATGAATGATATCATAGCACTAGACTAACCAAATATACTACATAAATTTTTTTTTTATTTTTCTGTATTTGGACTAAGTAAACTACCATCACCCTGACCTGTTAATTCCTCTCTGTTTTCAAAATTGCTTCTCGAAATTCTTGATGTAATTTTCGTTGCACTTTTAAAAATGGTTGAGAAAATGAAAAGAAACGTTAAATACGTCACAGACGTCAATAAACACACGGCAAAACTTTTTTACATCTATGGCTAGTTCACACTTGTGACGCCGACGAGACTCTGTTCAACTCTGCTGTTGAGTGTTGAGTTGAGTTGAGTTGAGTTGCGTGTAGGTGTAAATTGGCCATAAGCCGTTAATGAAGCCGGTCGGTCAGCTGACATCCATGATGTGGGGTCGTCTTAGGCTGCGTTCACATAATCACGAGTACCGAGGCCGGCACTGTACGGGTACCCAGTATACGAGTTCCAGCAAACACGAGTTTGTGTGTATTTCAATGGCGGCCATTCACATACATACGAATACGGGTTACCTGTAAATTTCACTCGTACGAGTAGTTTCTGTGCAGGTCATCCCGTGCGAAGTAAACGACCTGTAAATAACAATAATGTAATGTACAAAAGCTGTGGCACATATTTGACGTCAGAACTGACGTTGTAAAATTATTCATCGTTAGAGATGCGCGGTTGGTAAAATTATTAGTGATGTGATGAAATATTGTTGTTTATTCGCAAAGCATTTCCTCGATTCTATTTAATTCAATATGCCCGACACGCATTTAATTATGTGCTTGTACAAGTGACCATGAACACTCCACTCGTACGAGTGAAGCTTCTACGAGCTGTAAACGGAAACCTGGACTTGTACTCGTACTCGTGTCTGTGAACGCAGCCTTAGCTCACTCAACCGGTGGCGTCCAGGAGGAGGGAGCCGGCTAAAATACAGTTCAAGACGTGCCGTTTTAATATAGCTTTTACCCGTAAATTTTGTTTCTTCAGTCGTTTTGTTGACTTCCGACAGAATTCCGACAGACAGTTGCAAATTTCCGACAGAGGAGATTACGGGTGCTATGGTGGAGCATCACCTGCCGTATGGGATCTTCAGTTGTTTTGTTGACTCGAGTGTGATATCGGACAGTAATTTAATCTGATCATGATTGGCATGTCGCAAATAACTGTGTAAGTGTGTTGTAACATGGCAGGCAATGCTGTTGGCACACGACGTGGTAGCGCACGAGGTCTACAGCGAACAATCTTTGGCAGCAAGAGCAAGTCCTTCACCGGTCGGTGTGAGTCAGTTCACTAACGGTGGCAATGGCGTTGGTGGTGTGTCGGTAGTGGGCAGTGACCTCGGCGGTACGGACCTCGCAGACACGAGTGAACCTGACCTCGACCACATGGACAATGTGACGCGAGTGCGACTTGTCCAGTTCCAGAAGAACTCCGACGAACCAATGGTCAGTAGTGCAAGAACGTTCCACTATGACTATTGCATGGCTTTTCTGTTGCCTTGAGCGAAAAAAATGAAATGAATTCGTTTTTTGAATAGACTTATGGGTTTAAACAGTAACTTGATAAGTCATGTAATTTCATCGATAATACAACTTCCAGACGTCTGTGATTATTTACTGTTCACTGCAGCGACACCTGATGGACAGTCGTTCTGACGAAGGCAGCAGCGGTTGCTGAAACGTCAACAGTAAAAGATAAAAACGCTTGTATTATCGATGACATTACGTGACTTGTCAAGGAACAAGGAAATGAATTTTGTGTATTGTGTTTTTGCCATCTTATTATAATGCACGGAAAGTCTGTCTGTCTATCTGTCAGCCCCCTTTAGCGCCTTCCCTGTTGCACGGTCCACCCCGACCGCGGCGTTTGAGTACTCAGGCCTTAGGTACGTGCTCCTCGCCTCGACTCCCATCTGCCCTCATGGGCAGCTTGAGGGGGCGGGGGTTGAGTTGCTTCTTTCTCCACTGGTTCTGTCAAGTTTGTCAGTAGGCCTATAGTGCTCAGCTTCGTGGCAACATCTGGTGAACGATGGCCACTTAAAGGTTCCAGCCTACTGTGCTCCTACTATGAATTTCATAGTCTTTGCAACATGTGCTGGCTCACGCTGGCAATTGGGTCAGTGGCACCCTCTGCACGTTATTACGACCCCACACCACGTAGGCCTACTGCGTACAATCCCTCCCAAACTCTTGCTTGTGTTCATTTCACTTGCAAAGTAACCTGCCCGTACGGCGGGTACTTTGTTAGTACCAGATAATGATGTGTATGTCGCATATATTGTGAATGCATTATATAACTGCTTTATTTCAGTATTAATTCTTAGAGTAAAAATGTAGAACATTTGCAAATAAACCTAATCTAGATGCAGCACATCTTTGTTGGGATCACTGTGTCATCATCAGTCATTATCATATTCTTTTGGTGTAGGTAGTTTAAAACGTAACAGTGAAAAAATTAACAGCGTAAAGGTGCAAAAGCGTCGGTTAATTAGACAACACCGACTGATGGCGATGCTGTTGACATGTGGTGTAGAATTTTGTATAGTATACAAGGTTTATGGAATGTGCAGTCGGTTGTGTTTACATTTCAGGGAATAACCTTGAAGCTCAATGCTCAAGGGCGTTGCACCGTGTCGAGAATTATTCACGGTGGCATGATACACCGACAAGGTAATAGCATATGCTTCACTGTGACCAGCTATTGATTTTTATCATGGTTATTTTGCTTGTCTTGTATGAATGTGTGTATTGTACATGAATAATTATGCTCATCGATATACAGAATTTTATTGTAAAATCTATATGTTTAGTAATGCAGACAGTCTGGCTGTGTATTGGGGGGCACTGAAATTTTATAGATGATATGATGTGATTGTCGTAAAACTGTTGTAGTATGTATGATTATTTTCACCCAGTTTTGTCGCAAAGATCATAGTATAATGCATTACAGCTGCAGATGGTTATCTATGATTACTTACTGTCTACTGCAGTAACACCTGGCAGACACCTGTTTTGAAGAAGGCAGCAGCGGTTGCTGAAACGTCAACAAAAACGATAAAAATAACAGTTTTATTTTGATGAATTGATTTGTATAATTTGGTTGTCGATGGACCTGTTGTTGAAACAGGAACGCTTCATGTTGGTGATGAGATACGTGAGATTAACGGATCCAGCGTTCAAGGCCAGTCAGTCGAGAAGCTACAGGGAACGCTGGTATCTTCACTTGTCTGAGTTTATGCTATCTATGTGCTGTGTAATGTGTGGTTCTAGCTGGGTCTGAGATGGCTTATTGTTCAGATTTTTCCATTTTGTTTTATTTTGTTTTTTATTTTGTTTTTTATTCTATTTTTATTTTATCCAGGAAAAATCTGAGCTCAGAATGTTGTTTGCATCAACATCATTATCGATAAAGAAAAAAGCTGCAGGAGTTCAGGAAAAAAAACATCCCAAACATTATCGATTGTCACTCAAAGAGATGTCTATCGATTTTAATAATTTTTTGTTCAAATATTTCTGGCACAGCTGGCTATCAAATGACCCTCCAATTTACCACTTCACCCAATGTTTGCTTCTGCACTACCTGAGGAAAATGAATCAACGAAATATGCGTTAAAATGTACAAAAATACATCAAAATGCATCACCAACATTATCGTTTGTGACTTGAAGAAGGATTGATAGGTTTTAATAATTTTTAGTGCAAACATTTTTGACACAACTGCCCATCAAACGACTGTTTTGGTTTCCACCTCACCTAATGTCTGCTTCTGCACTACCTGGAAAAACCAAAGCAAGCAATATGTGCATTAAAATGAACAAAAACTTTAATAAATTTTATATCTTTGGACCTGTGGTCCCGAACAGCCAGTCAATTACCCTGTCTGACTGTCATGCAACACAGTGTCAACCATATGACTTTCATGAATGTTGTTGAATTCAAAAAGTGACTGGTGAGGTCTGGATTGGTTCGAAGCAGAACACCTTTGACACTGCTGTCAACGACAGGAGAAACCATCTCTGTGCCTGTGGTCACGTAATGGGCTGACATTTTAAACATTTTTTACTGTAAAACGGAAAATGGATGAACTGTCAGTCCAGGTGACACAAATGTAAAAATTTTATGTCATAGTTTGATTTAATAATAATGCTCCCTTGGACAAAAATACAATATTTTGTTGGTTTTGTTTTCCCCAGGTAGTGCAGAAGCAGACGTTGGGTGCAGTGGGAAATTAAAAATGGTCATTTGATGGCCAGTTGTGTCAGAAATATTCCTGTCAAAAAATTATTAAAATCTGCTAATTCTTTTTTAAGCTACGGTAAAAAATGTCCAGGATGTTTTTTTCTGGACACAGTGTAGATGTCTGGCTGTTAGTGATACTTTCTTTATAATAAAAAAGTAACTTAGTTTAAAAAAATGATGTTACTGAATTGCTAGCTCATTATGTGTTTTTCTGTAACTAAACTGAGTGAATTGTTTGGTCTTGCTACATTCAGCTAACGGGCATTTCTGGTCTACGGTGCCAGCTTATTTAATAGGTTACCATCGGACTTCACCTTTGTACCATCTCTCTCGGTCGTCAATCTGTGAATCTAGGCTTTGCTATTTTGACACTCATGTCAATACCTACCTATGTGTGTGGTCCTAGAAATAATGCAGGTTATTTATGCCACATTAAACTTTTCCATGTTGATGATGATCAATCACTGGCATAGAACACCGTTTATACCGCTTCTATTGTGAACAAATACTACTATGATTGTCTGTCTGTTTGTCAGTTTCTACACATTTTTTGTATGAATAAAGATTATCAATACACCGTGTTTTAAAAAAAACAGTCAGAATTGTTTTTTGTCATAACTATGTCTAATTTTCACCGACTTTGATAATTTTTGGCATGAAGATGGCCAAGATGATAAAATTATGTAAGATGCACTTATTTTTCATTTCACCTAATTTATGTCAATGCAATACCATGTGAAACACAGATGCTTCAATTTTGCACAACGCTGAGCTGTTGTCTCCAGTAAACGTTGTAACGACTTAATTAAGCACACAGTAAGTGAAATGTACATCATTTGGCAGAATTGCAAGTTTATATAACAACTCGCTTGCAAATTATCAGACTTTATGCCCAAAGTGTGCTGAGCATACACGGACACAATGGCTTAGGTGCAACGTCACTGGCTGATAACGAAATCAGTGGTTGACTGATCAAACTGCATTCACTTCATCGATTAGGCATGTTTTAGGCTCATTAGTCTAGCTATTTTGTTGTCTGATATTCTCACCTTGAAATATTTAATACCGCAAAATTAGTAAATCACGCGGTGCCTTCTGTCGAATTGATAATGCAAAGGTGAGCAATCGGATGCAAATAATCATAGCAAAATCTAACAATTTGGCGCGTCTGTGTTTCACATGGTAGTGCATTGACATAAATTAGGTGAGGTGAAAAATAAGTTTACCTAACATAATTTTATCATCTTGGCCATCTTTGTGCCAAAAATTATCAAAGTTGGTGATAATTTAACAAAGTTATGAGAATAACAATTTTGACTGTTTTTTTAAACACGGTGTATTTACGTTCAAGTGAAATATCAGAATCACTCTTGATTCTTGTTACTGTGCAGCCACTGGCTGTTTTGTGTTACTAGAGAGATGTGCGAGGCAGCATCACTCTCAAGATTGTGCCTAGTTATCGGACGCCGCCCGTCCAGTGTGAGGTAAGCACACCAAGCTGCAAAGCGGGATGAAAAGTTGTTGATAGTCATGGGTAGGGATTGCAATCGCGGGATCCCGGTATCCCAGGATCCTGGCCGTTTTTGCCAATCCTGAATCCCGGGATTGGCAGCGTCCCAATCCCGGGATTTCGGGATTACAAAAATCGTTAAAATCACACATTTTCGAGCATTAAATGATAAAAATAACAGTTCTAGAGGTCTAGTTAAAAATATTTTATGCATGCTAGATTTCTACTTCTTGCTGTGCACTGTAATTTGTATTTTGACAGTCACAGTCACTCCCTATACCGTTTTGACATAGCTTCCATACGGAACTACGATATCTTATGCATGAAACATGTCTATCAAATAACGACTGATTTGTAAGCCTAATCCCGAAGCGGGATCCTGGGATTACAAATTTTTCAATTTCGGATCCCGGGATTGAATTTTTAATCTTGGGATTGCAATCACTAGTCAGTAGTCATGGAGACGGATGACTTACTAAAAACTAAAAGTGCTGAATTGTAAAATGTTCAACAGCAGAACAGGGTTTTCCCAACTTCTTGAAAGACTCTGGAAGTCCTTGAATTTGTTGTTCATTTTCCAAGGCCCGGAAAGTGCTCGAATTAATTTTCTTTGCTTGTGAAATTTGGAAAATGGAACTGACGGTTTTTGAAAGTTGTTGATTTTAATATTTTGTGTGACGTCTTTAAGCTTCCATCCATAGCGTCAGCGTTATTTTTGTCACTGATTATTTAATGTATCTGTTCAGCTGTCAGTCTGCTAAAAGTTTTAGTTCTGTTTGCATTCCTACAGTTGTTCTTGCAGTGATTACCGGTATCTGACACTTTGCTACGTTGTCCTAGAATGATTATTATTCAAGCCACGTTTATTAAGTAAAATAAATAATGATGATGATGAACTGATGATTGGTCAACAAAGTTTGTTCTGTCGTCAGTATCATAGTATACTATGCCGTTAACTCTGAACTAAAGTAAGTAAGTAAGTAATTTTTATAGAATGTCGACTGTAATAACCTTGAATGTGTTGGGTGTGCTAGTAGAACGAGAAGCAAAAATGTTTAAGATGAAGTCTACAGGGTGCGGCAAAAAAGTAGCCCCATAAAGTTTTTTGCTGTCTTCTCAGCAACTATTTGGCATTTTAATCTGAAATTTTACGGACTTATTTCCTGAGATGTTCTACGGCTAGCTGTTAAGTAAAATGTGATTTTATTGAAAAATGACGATGTTATAGATGAAAATTCCAAACGGCTGCTGAGAAAAACAGCGAAAAACTTTAGATGGATACTTTTTTTTGCCACACTCTGTAGAAGTAGGTAAAGAGTATTTGCTGCATTTAAGAGTGTTCAGCAGAGCATTTCAAGTTGATGGACTGGCTGTTTAAAAGCACGTCTTTTGTAGGTTGACATCCTGATCTGTGAAACCTGCAGCTGACCACAGTTTGCAAATAGCAGATGCTCACGGCTGTCAGTGCCGTCAACAGCACTAGCACTGCACCAATTTTGCACGCAGTTTTTCTTTGCAAAATCCCGATGACCAAGAAAATGATAGCTGCTGTCATACTGCGGTGTTTCTGCAGCCTAGATGGCAGCTATAAATAGATCAAGTTCTTAACTTTTATTCAGTATGGCTTGTCATTGGGTCAGATATTTGTCCGGGCGTTGTTCGAGTACAACCCGGTCGGTGACGAGCTGATACCGTGTCAGCAGGCTGGCATTCACTTCATCGTAGGAGACATCCTGCAGGTGATTAGTAAAGATGATCACAACTGGTGGCAGGCTCGGCGCTGGGGCTCGATGCCCACCGACGCAGCCGGACTGATCCCGTCTCCGGAGCTGCAGGAGTGGCGCGCTGCATGCGTCGCTGTCGAACGTGCCAAGAAAGAACAATCTGGTTCGTCATCTTGTCATCTTGCTGCTTTTGTTTAAAGACCCAAAGCACCATTTTGATTAAGGGAGAAAAAGCTAAAATAGCTTCTTGCGGGAACTTATCTCAGAGCGTTGGAGCATCACCTGCCATATGGCATCACACAGTGCTACCTGCTACCTGACACAGGTGAATGCGCCACATCTTAACCCCTCGCCAAGCAGGCCGATACTTGATTTGCATACCCCCGGAGGGATGGAAAGCTGAGTTGACCTGCATGATTGATTATATAGTGAGATAGTTTACCTGTTCACCATCCAAGTAGTAACCGGGCTTGGCATAGAACAACTTTGTGGATCATGACCAATGTGTTGACCACTGCGCCTTGCCACAACATTACCTATCATTAGGGCCCACAGTTTTCCGCGGGCCACGGAATTTGCCATTTTCTACGGTATTTTGATATTGCCACGGAATTTTACAGAAGTTAAGAAATGACAGATGATTGGTACGCTAATCGGCTTTAAACTAACTAGATCAAGGAGAAAAAATCAAACTGAACTGCCTAAAACTGCATCCCTACTATTAATTACCATCATATATGGCACAATCGTAAGTTAACACAATGCGACTAATTGACAAATTGCACTTTTGAAAAGAGAAAAAGATCGATAATTTCCTTTGTATGTTGCTAGCATGACTGAGCGCCATGCCAGCATCCAAAAACTGAAGTTTTTGAAACAGAATAAGGCTTCATTTATGCACAAATGCAAGGTCGTGGTAAGCCGCGGAATTTGGACAATTTTGCCGCAGTGATCTACAGAATTTTGTGAACTGGCCCACGGAATTTGGCAAAATTTACCACAGAAAACTGTGGGCCCTAATGATCAACATTGGTTAGAGTGTCCCACAGTCAAGTGGTTTTGCTGCTTGTGTATTTGTGGCCAAACTGTCCATTACCGGTGTGAGTTTGAACCTGCTTCAAGTTGCAGTTAAACATTATGTAACAGGGAATTTTTGAAGGATTACATTTTGCAGATCTTCATTTTTTTGGGGGGGGCTCTTAGCTATTGAATTTGCAGAGCCTTTACGTTTGAAGTTGATGGCTATATATTTTTGGAGCTTCAGATCGAAACGATACTTTGTAACTGTGCTAGTATCGTGCGTTTAATGAGTTTGACTGTGGGTCCTGTTGTGTTGCAGTGAACTGCATGAGGTTTGGTCGGAAGAAGAAGATTTATCATGACAAGTACCTTGCCAAGCACAATGCCCTGTTTGATCAGCTTGACCTCGTCACCTACGAAGAGGTCGTCCGACTGCCGGCGTTCCATCGCAAGACTTTGGTCCTTCTTGGTAAGAATCTGCAAGTTTGTTTTTACCGTTTATGCCGGAAAACTTGGCGATAGTGACAGAAAGATTTCATCGTCATTTCAGTTTTATTTCTACTTGCATCGTTGCATTACTGCTAAAATTGCGTCACAAAATTCTTTGGTACTCGTAACGAGTTGCATTTTTATCAAGAGATATTTAGAAAGCATTATTTGAGGGACCGGCTGATTAGCTGCTCATTAGGTGTTATTTTAGAGTCAGATCAAATCACTTTGGCAGTAGTGTTGCTCATGTGAAATGGCAGTCCAATAGTAAAAAATGATAAATACAACGAAAGCGTACTGAAAAAATCTGCACCATTAAATCAGGAACAATTCAAAGTTGTTTTTTTTTCACTTTGATACAGCAGTAAAAATTAGGAGAATGTTTGAGTCAGTTTTGATGGCGTATCTGCTAGGTGCACATGGTGTCGGGCGTCGACATATTAAGAACACGCTCATCACAACGTATCCCGACCGTTTTGCGTACCCAATACCACGTACGTTTGTTTACCGTCATGATTCTGTCATTATTCTTGTACTTGAGCTGACTCAGATTGTATCCGGTATGAACTTTGCAGTGTTTTTGTCTGTGTTTATGTGTCAGTTTTTCACGATGCTGTAGTAAAATATTACTCTCAGTTTGCTGACTGGATTTTGTATTCTATTTATTTTTGTTACTTATTTTTGTTGGTTTTGTTAGATTACGTTTTTATCTGTGTTTGGTTGCCTGTCTGTCTGTCTGTCTGTTTATAAGCAAGACTTCAGTGGCAAAAGTGCCAAACTACTCAAAAAAGTCATGAGCTTATTTTGATGAATTTTTTGATGGATGGGTGTGATGCAAGGAACAGTTTTTAGACTTTTGTGATGCTATTTTGCCAGTCACAATCCAGCTGTTGTGAAGCTTCTGTCTTTGGTTTGTGATCGTGGTTACGGCACTGCATGTGATCTGAGATTCCAACAGATGGATTTACGGCAACTATGTAGACGGATGTTTTGCAGTGGCAAACTCAGAACTGTGTAACAGTTTTCCAGTTCATCTGAGACAAACTGATATTAACCTTGAACAGTTTAAGTAGCTGCTAAAGACATTTTTGTTCGGCTGTTGAGAGCGCGGCGCATTGTTACTAACTGTCAAGTCATATCTCTAAAAGGCGCACGCAGTACTCGATCACCGTAGGCACCATTTAGCATAGGAGGTGGCTTATGTGACTAAGCCCACATACATGTCAACCAATGACCAATGGACTTGCCTGTCTTGGTCAGTTCATCAAAAACTATTGAACCGTGATATTCATTTCGATTTAGTTACCGTGCTGTGTGTGTGCCTTTAAGCCCTCTTACGTATGTGCTTATTTGCTTACTTACTAACGTGTTCGTGTGTGTAGACACGACGCGAGCCCCGCGGAGGGACGAGGAGCACGGTCGCAGCTACTTCTTTGTCTCTCACGAACAGATGATGAAGGACATTGCAGAGAATGAATACCTTGAGTACGGCACTCATGAGGAAGCTATGTACGGTACTAAGCTGGACACGATCCGCAGCATTCACAGCCAGGGCTTGATGGCAATACTCGACATTGAACCACAGGTAGGTAGTAAAAAATGTGCATTTATTGTTCAAGTTTTGCGGGAAGTACATATCAAACACATTTGAAGTATAGTTTGACAAAAATGGAAATAGAAATTCACCTATTGTAAACTCAGTGAAACAAAGTTTATTTCAATTAGGTGTGAAATTTCAGCAGGAAAATATGCCAGTTCAGATGAAATAAATCAGCTGGCTGGGTTGGATTTACACCGTGTTTCAAGATTAGCACCGACACCCCTTGCTTTAAACACACCTAGTCCAGTTTGTAGTTCATGGATTTCAACGCCATAAGTGTACACTGCACTATATAGTCGACGTAGAAATGGGCACAGTTTAATATCTTAGGCTAAATGTCAATTGATGGCCCATACAGGCAGTACAGATCTATCCTCAGTTGACAACACACAAGTTAGATACGTGTATCCACATTTGGTTGTGTATTCTCAGTTGACTGCAAAAAGTCGCTGAGGTGTATCAACTGGGGATATAGACTTTTTACGGTCAACTGAGGACGTCACTCGTAGAAAGCTCATAACAAAAGGAAGTTCACTTTTAGATATTACAGCTGTAGACTGATGCATGCAGCTAAAAATAGCACACACAAGTTCAGACTTTATGGTGTCAATTGGGGATACACAGTCACGTGTGCATGGGTATGTCTACTGGGGACATTCAAGCTTATGCTCAGTGGAAAGCTCATACTAATAGGAAGTTTATTTTTTTTAATATTACAGCTGTAGATTAACGCATGCAGCTAGAAATAGCGCTTTAGTAAACCGGACTTTATGAAGTCAACTGGGTAATGGGTATACACAATCAAGTGTGGACACACAACCAAACGTGGATACATTTCTTATTTGTGTAAAGTCCGTGTCCCCAGTTACCACTAAAAAGTCGGAGGGGGCCTATTCCCCAGTTGACATGCCTTACAAGTATGTGTGTGTGTGTTCAGTGTAACGTCATTATGACGTCAGAGTTTGTTTACAATACAGTACGTTCAGTGCATTGTTATTGACAAAGGAAACAAGCAGCAGCGTACCCTCCTAAGACTGAGAGCTTGCATCGAGGCCAAAGGTGGCCACTTCTAGCACAAACTTTAAAGATTAGTTTAGAATGATTGTGTCCTCACGATTGCTTCAAATTTTGTAATAATATGTCCGGTTTTAATGATTTTACATTAACTTATTTGTAGGGGTGTCGCTAATTTTGGAACTCGGTGTAGAAATTAGATCAGTTTCTTAAAGGGGTTCGATGGAAAAATGAGTGAGAAAGGCTAATTGGAATAACCAAGACCCATGTGCAGGTATGCATGCCAGATGTGAACAAAGTCGTGTTGAGAATGTGCTTTGTATTGTTTGAGTGGCTAATCTCTGTCTGTTGCACCATTTGACAATGTGCACACTACGTGGATGGTTTTCGTGTACTACAGGCACTGAAAGTTCTGCGTACGGCCGAATATGCACCCTTTGTCGTTTTCATTGCTGCGCCAACCGGTCTTCTCGTCAACAGCGTAAGTTCAGTAGTTACAGTACTGCAGAGTCAGTTCATGAGAGATGCTTGAGAAGCAGTCGGTTTTTGTGGAATTGTGACAAAAACTCAGTATGTCAGGTTTCTGATTTGTGATGTATAAGCCTAGTTGTTGCAGAAGACACAGAAGACATGCCTTTTTGATGACGTCACCAGAGCACCGAAATAATACACCATGTCTCGTTCGGGGTGACCCCCTTCGAATTTATGGAACAGTTTTACAGTTCATGAAACTAGAGTCTTCCGGGCAGCCGACAGTGAAGATTTGGTTATCCTAGCTTGCACCGTTTTTGACTGATCCATCTGTGTGACGAATGGACAGATGGTCAGACGGACAGAATTGCAATGGCTAAGATGTGCTACAGCAGTAGCTGCTGTTGTGCATAAAACAAGCCTTTTTTAAACAGTCCCGTGAAGCAGTGGCCTATTTTAATAGTTTTTGGCATGCAACACCGCAAAGAAACTTTACATAAATGACTTTAGTCTTGCCCAGCTGAGCTCACCTTAATACTGTCGCTGCATTACCTTGTGTAATGCGGAAGTCGTAGTTCAGCCATTTACAACAATGAATTCATATTGGTAGCGTTGTAGACATATTGTTCACGTGGTGTTTAACAGGACAGCAGTTTGGAGCGGCTGCTGCATGAGAGTGAATTGTTGGAGAAGGCTTACGAGCATTACTTTGACAGGAAGATTATCAACAACGACATCGATGAGACAATTCAGATCTTACGACGTTCATTGGACGAGGTTTCACAGACGCCACAGTGGGTCCCCGTCAGCTGGGTCTATTAACTGTGCCATTGAGTCAGAGTATCATTAGTATTTATTGTGGAGCTTTAGGAGTTGAGGCCCCAGAGTGTTTATCAGACTTCAAACAGATACTGGTTATAAACTGCTGATTTTTTCATGGCCGAAGTCAGGGAAACAACCTGCAACTTTTGACAGGGAAGTTTCGCGATGCAGACACTTTTCAGCGTTCATATCTTGTTCGTTACATGGTGGATGGTGAGGTGTGTTTCTGGTGTGGAGTTTGGTATCATTTTTGTCACATTTCAGTGCATTTTATTTGATCGCATTTCAGATATAATAATACTGCTGGCTCGAGTTGTCGGAAGGTTTGTTGCTAATATCGTCGAACAATTTCACATGTTATCAGGCCAAGTTCCACAAGGGCAAGCAAAACAGTGGAGTTCAGTGGCCAGTTGTCATCAGGGATTATTGACTTATCAAACTGGCCTGATGCGTTTTTCACTTATCTGACTACTGCTATAGTTATACAAGTCTATGTAACTGTAAGTTTCTGATGGCCAGAAACGATCAGCCAGTTGCCAATTTGCCACCACTGTGCATCTTAGATAACTTACATAGCCATCAACATGGGCTTTATAGGCAGCTGCAGCCTCTCAGATGATAGTTTTTACACTGTGGGCCATAAAAACGTGCCACTTTACTTTTGTCCATATCTTCACCAATTATTGACTAGACTGTGTGGGTTACACAGTCTAGTGTCATACGGCTTTACGAAAATGTTTGTTTGTTATTATCGTTATACGTGCATATTTCATTTATATTTCACAAGGTAGTGTAGAGATGCATTTACGGTGTGGTTGGATATATAATAGTTACTTTATTGCAACTTGTCCGCAGAGTGTGTCAGTAAAGGAATTGTGAAAATCGCTCAATAATTGGCGAAGATATGGACAGAAGTGAAGTGCCACGTTTTTTATGGCCCACCCTGTAGACAGAGATAATGTACAAGCCAGCAAGACATCTGTTGGCTGGCAGATGAATGCCTGGTGCTAGTCATTACTGTGTGGCTTGTAATTACTGCATTGTTTCGGTGTGTCATCAATGAGCGATGTTGAACGTAAGGCGACTGGTCAATAGTCCGAAGGGGCCCTAGTCTGAATTTAGCCAGGTTCCGATCCACCATAGTCACTGGCCACCATAACTATTAACCAAGGCTTGCCATAGCTAAGGTCTGCCACAGCCACAGATGCAATTCCTGCCTATTCTTAAGCCTGTTACTAACCCTATCCCGATCCCAAACCCTCGCACTGTTTGGACTAGTGCCTTTTCAGACTAGTGAACCGCCCCCAAGCATAATGCTACTACTGCTGCTTTTTCGACTGCTGATCATGTTTAATGACTGTAAAAATAACAATTTCGATAATGATGATAATCTGGTTCATTTATATAGCACCAGTGTGTCAACAAGACTTTGGAGATGCTGTATTCATCCTGGGAATACGTGACCAGCTTTCTAAAATTGTTAAACGCTGAAACTCTTAAATACTGCTATGCATTCAGTTAGTAATATTTCTTCTGATGGCAAAGAAAAAGGCAGAAGTTTGAAGTAAGCAGCCCAGAAGAGGAGCTATCTTACTCTTGCAAATGAAGATTGCATAGATGGTTGGCAGAAGTTGCTTGTGTGTTTTTGCAGTTGTCATTCTTTTGGCGGGTAAAGTTACATTCTGTTTTATGCCGTGAAATGTTACTTATATGTCAGAGCGAACCAAGTGCATTTGGCAGCAGGGCTCCGCATAGAGCCAAGAAAATATTTGGGAGCTTGAACCTTTCCGCAGCAAAATTTTATCTACATTTCTGCATGTTGATGTTCTGTAAGACGAAAAATAATTAAATTAAAAGGCCTCAAAACAGTGATGCAGGTGATGCATTATGTTATGTTGTGTTATTATAACCTGTGTATTTAGTTAGTATTTAAAGGTCCATGGCCACGGTCAAAGTCACTTACACAATTTATATAGCTCTTAATTAGACATTTTACCATGCATAAGAGATATTGTTGATTTAAGCTTTGTATATGAAATTAATGCCTGATTGTGACGAAAATATGGCCTTACATTACGTTATGCAAAACAAGAAATTTGAGCTAAGGCTCACGAGACGCGCGAAAGCCTATAGCAGTTCCTGTTCGCAAACGCTCAGTCTGTCTCCAGCTGATTTCACGAAAGACTGGTCAACAACGGTAAAATAACGACTTTTACGGGGGTACTGCTCTTTGATGCCCTCGTGCGCAGGTTTCCTTGAACCTAGAAAATCGAGACATAGACCGTCAAAATCTACGTTCAATGCTATAAATTTCATATGCAGCTTGTCTATGTCTATCTCAATTTGTTTCAGCGCGATTCGCTCTTGAAAAGTGTCTCGCAACCTAAAATCGCCATAAAATCCATTAAAACCCCTATTTAAGCGTTCAAGGTCATCCAAGATCATTGAAATTGGTGGCAATCGAGAGCCAGTGTATGACTTCTTATTAGTGACTCATAGTAACCTAGGCCCTATCTCGCACTGTTACTGAGATACGGCGACTTATTGGCTAAAAATCACAAATTTTGCCCACCCCCCTCTCATTTAGCGCCCTCGTTCGGGGTGACCCTCTTCGAATTTATGGAAAAGCTATACGGTTTTTGAAGCTAGAGTGTTCCGGGCGGCTGACAGTGAAGATTTGTTAATTCTAGCTTGCACCGTTTTTGACTGATCCACCCCTGTGACGGACGGTCGGACAGACAGACAGAATTGCGATGGCTAAGACGTGCTGAAAGCAGTAGCTGTTTTCACGCGTAAAAATCAAAGCACAATCACAACCGGTGACGTCATCAGTTTAGCCCGTAAACATCATGAATATTAATGGCCTAGCCAGTGTGGTCATTAGATAAGGCTAGGCCATTAGTTATTCATGATGTTGAATTGATGAGCCGCACTGATGACGTTACTGGTTGTGCAGCCTAGCCAAAATGGCGTCGCATTTACTACATCATGTCTGTAAATCACTTTAACTGTAAGTTTCTCCGTGTTAATATAACTCTGGACGGCGATATTACTGTCAAAATTATCAGAAAATTATGCAGTTTTAGGAAAATGGCTGAAAGTATATGTTAATTTTGTTGTCTATGGACCTTTAAACAGTTTGAATGACCGTCCAGACGTACCTGTCCCTACATGTCCATGTGCAATTTGTTGATATGTTTTGCGGAAGTTGAATATGTTGGACGTATAGCGTTTTAGTTCAATCTGCATATGACTAGACCACCATAGTTGTGTTGTGTAGCATTTGTAGTTGTTTCTTGGTATGTATATGTCTTGAATTGATCAGATTTATTGTGTAATAATAATGTGTTAGTGATTGTGCATTTGACGATTGTAACTGTGTAAAATTAATATAGTTTGCTTACTGATTTTTTACAGTTTGTAATATTGTGCGTGAATAATGTTTGTGTGTCTAATGTCTAGTTTTGTTTTGTTGCTAATAATAGAACCTAACAGATCTGAGAGACTAGCAGAATGCAACTAATAATAATGGCAATGGAGGCTGCTGCACAGAGTGAAAATGACAAAATTGTGATAATGTTGTTTTACTAGACATAATTTTGTTCATCTGCAGAATTTTTTTGGAACAAACACTAGAATATTGATGTTAAGGCATTTTAAAGCTGTTTTTTTTTGCATTTTTGTTACAAATTTCAGGGATTTTAGACATTGCCATTAGCCTCGAAGCATCTCTTTTGTCATTGACCTGGTCTTGCACTAAGTTGTTTTGGTTTTGTTATTGTAGTGAAATATTGTGCCAGCCATTAGGTCAATATCTATTTGCAGCATTATGATAATATCATTGTTAGTGATTGACTCAGTCGTGTAGTGAATTCCTGGGATTTTTACCACAAATATTTCATATCAATAGAATTAGGAGAAGAAGTGGCATATATCATTAACTGTCTTTTTCTTTAGTGCTTTGGTGCTGTCATTGGAGCAAGATTCTGGAAATTTTCTGCGCCAATTCTTAGATATGCGTGGTTTAAAATTGAGATTTCTCTGGAAAGCGGTGGGTTGATTACTAGAATTAGTACTACTATTACTCGTGGTAATATTATTAAGTGTTTGATGTTGAATAGCTGTTAGGGATTAAGGAATGGTTGCATAATCTGCGAGATTATAGGAGGTGCGCTAAGGCAACGTTCGATCTAAGCCTATTCTTCTATTTTTCTGGTGGAGTTGGCTTTTTGTGGTGGAACCAACAGCTGGCTGGTTCGCCTGTTGTTGAAAGAACGTCGACAACAAGCCTTGGCATGGCATGTAGACGTCTATACCCGCCGGCAGTCCATCCAGCACAACGGCTGCAAACGACTTTGATTCCCTCCTCCCTCACTCCTCTCATATCGTCTCCAGCATAATCTCAATCTTGACGATGCATGGCGAGAAAAGAGGAGTTAGTGGGCTATTATAACAACAATCTAAGCTTATAGCAGGAAGGGGTGGCGTCGTAGCACTCCCACTGTAATCTTACAGATTATGCATTGAACCATTCCCTAATTCCTAACAGTACTGATATTACCTTTTCTGGAAGCTGTATTTGTGCCATGTTCAAAGTTAGACTTATCATCTGTATACAGTTTGTAACTGCACAACATCCACAGATGCATGCAGAAGTAATTGGTATCTAGTGTTGAGTTGGTGTAAAACGTTCATCTTGATTGCCTTTTGCTAGGCTAGTACCAACCGGCAGCAGTAACCTGTAAAAACATGCAAGGTCTTTTCGACTGTTGTGCTATCGCGTTGTGTCATGATTCTGCAGATTCTTTGGGAAGCATGTAAATCAGGTGGACCTAGTGAATAGACTCATAGGCTGAAACGGTAACTTTTACAATTCATCAATAACCTCTATAGCGACACCTGGCAGACAGTTGTTCCGATGAAGGCAGGAGTGGTTGCCGAAGCGTCAATCTGTAGCAAAATAAAGGTTGTATAATGTATATTGATGAATTTGCATAACTTATTAGGTTGACCAAGTCTTTGTCATTGCAGTTGTTCCAATAACACGTTTGTGTTTGTGTTATTTCTGTTATCGTCACGTGTGCTTGCTGCTGCCCGTACTTTCATTAGATCGTTTCGTGACTTCTTTGTGCCAATAACGAGCAGATAGTTGTAGCGTTTTGATGTTGTGACTGACTTAAGTGCCTTAACCAGCACACACCCGATGTAAAGTGTGATGTGTTGTTGTTATAATCTGTCTACCTGTGTAACGAGTGACGTCACATGACGTCATTGTGTATTTGTGTAGTTGGCTGTTTCTGTTCTGGCTATGAGAAAAGTCATTTTCAGCAAATGAAGAAGGTATTTTTAATTGAACAGGGCAAGTTAGTGAATCACTGTGGGCATTATGAGCTACTGCTGATGACATCACAAAGGAAATCTTGCCAAAATTGCCACGAAAGCTGGCCAAACGTTCTCTAATCGGAATTAGATTAATTTCATTATTGAAACACCAAAAACTTACGTACTTTTAAACTCGTGTGATGTGTACTTGGATCGGTGATGCATAACTGTAACTGTTTTGCGGGCATCCGTGTGTCGTGAATTGCAGGCCTTTAGTGCACCTCGTGTATATGTTGTAGAAAGGTGCTACTTTTATTTCTAGGATGTGGACCGATTCTTTCGACTAGGCATATTTCACTGTTGCATTCACACATTAGATGCGGAGAAATATGAAATAAAACTTGCGACCGCCATCCCCGCTCTTCCTGTAAATTTTGTTGCTGCTCTACCTTGGCAAAATTTTAATATTCGGCTTCACTTTGCAGCATTACAGCACCTATTCAGTTCAAAGATGGTTTAAAGTCGTTTATTTGCAGTAAATAATTTTCAGAGACGTTGCAGTTTTCATTCGTACATGTATGCAGACTAATTTACAACCCATGTTTAAAATACACCGTTAGCTGAGTAACTGAGTTTGATTGCGCAGAGAAAACTGTTGTGCCGCGGAGAGCAGCCAGAAAAACAAGCAGACTAAACAAGTCTGTCAGCAGATTTGAGGCAAGGTTGCAGATTTTATTCCAGCGTCTTTTCCGCTTCACTACTGAAATATCTGCTATTAAAATCGGTTCTTATTTGCCATCTGATCGTTAAAATGAAACTGGCGCCTCTTTTGCTGGCGCACAGTGTGCACATTAAGGCTTGTACATATAGGCAGAAGTGTGCGAGCCTGTTCGTGTATTAAATGATGACGGTCATTAGTACATAATAATATAGACTTTACTGTTGTCGATGTGCGCTGCCAGTGTTTCTGTCTCTCGCTGCTTCTGTAGTGATAACAAACAATAACAAATGTTGACGCCGAGACGCTGCGTTTATTTTTTTATATCATTCAAGCAGCTCAAGCTTACTACAAGAGTAACAGTCAGGTAACGTAGCCAAACTACGACTTGCGTACATTTCTGCAGAAGGGTGAACTTATCACGTATGTTTGTCAGTGGTAAGTGTAACAGGTTAAGCAAAGGTTTTAACGCTGTGGGTCTCTGGTTCAACAGAAAGTTATGGGCACTCAGTTGCGATGCCCGCAGGGCTGAAGCTGGAAGGGCTAAAAGCGGGGTAGGGTTTGGGGAAGTCCCCTCCCCACCCACCAGCTAAGGGTGTGGGGAACGTTGCTCCTCTGTGGGGTCTATGACGAAGCTCACTCGCCAAGGGTTACGATACTTTCTGCATTTTTTGATCACCCTATTTTCTGCTTTGCCGCGCCAAAACGTATATTTCAGATTTTTCTTTATTTTAAGAATTAATGGGATGGCGCCATTTTGAACACTTATTTATCGAACGACCCTCGTATTTCAATAGACGTCAAGTTAACACACCGGTATTTCTATTTTCACTCGGTTTATCGTGTTAATCGTGTTAAATGAGCAGCAGATTCAACAAGATTGTACAGGCCCAAAGCCAGCTCTTGCCCAAGTAGCAGTATGAACAGGCACTAAGTGCAGATACACGGATCATAGTGAACTTCCATGGAAAACTCTGGAATGATCAGGGAATTACATGCAACCTCAGGAAAATTGTAGCGTACAAAATACAATGTAGGCCTAGTTTCTGTCGTCATTCAAATACAGATGACTGGATAAACATGGTCATTATAATCTCAAGAAGGTCACTGTTACATGGGCCGCGCCAGAGGGGGGTGGCCCTTGTTTTCCCAGCTGCTCTTCCCCAGGAAAAATTCTGATAGTGATAAAGTGCCCTCTGGTAACCATACATATGCCAAGGTGTGACTTATTAAACGTCATTTTTGCAAGAAGCTTCAAATATCTGATATTTTTGCGTTTCCAAGTATTAACAAGAAATCGCGAGCATTATTTTCTCCTGTATTCTTTTAACTGCTTTTTAATTTCTTTCTTTTCACACCGCAAATGACGTCATCGGTCACATGACCATTCGACTCTCGAAGCTCGACTTTCTATGGGTGGTCCATAGTGACCATGCGTCTATCTAGCACCGTTATTGAGATATGGCCGTTTGAAGTTCTTCCAGGAAGGCTTTTCCAAGAACAGAGGTCGGTCGTCGGTCGGTCGGTCGGTCGGTCCTCAATATTACACTGATCTCATATACTCCGCTAC